>Ga0185299_10000575_pt1 | contig 94136 bp, 92 predicted proteins | sample PaiPotPPA55metaG_FD_128002 | JGI IMG/M metagenome (GOLD analysis project Ga0185299, IMG submission 128002) | Iron sulfur acid spring bacterial and archeal communities from Banff, Canada, to study Microbial Dark Matter (Phase II) - Paint Pots PPA... ...
TTCGGTGGAATCGGTTGAGTGTATGTGTCCATCATCGCTCCTAATGGACACTACTATCCTCATGTCCACATCGCGATCGTCCACCCAAATCACACTCTTGTCGAGGCGGCCATCGCCGGACGCTTACGTTCCTTTTGATCACGAAATCAGAATATTCCGCCCTTTGCTTCCTTCCGAGTCCGGTACCCCTTGTGTTCGCTCTCTGACTAAGACGGGCTGTTGGCTGATAAAGACGGGCTGCCAAGACGCAAAGCTCGGTCGTGACAAGGGCAGGGGGCCGATGCTGAACTGTCCTTGTCTGCTAATTTGCCCAAGTGTCAGAGAAGCCGGATCGACTGAGGCAGGTCGCGACGAGAACCTCTGCTTGTTTATCCGGATATGGACGGCGTCAGGCTCGAGGACCAGAATCTTGACCACACTAAACTAGCCAAGGGCTTCGCCCTTGATATCCCATCGTACCCGGATGCTGCGACTGGACGTTGGCTCGGCTGGCTATAATTGCTACGTCGGAGGAAGGTCGCAATGAGCAAAGTTAGAGTCGCTGCCTTTTCAATTTCGATCGATGGATTTGGCGCCGGACCCCGGCAAGATCTGCAGAATCCTCTCGGAGTACGAGGGTTCGAACTGCACGCATGGTTTCAACATACCGAAGAGTTTAAAAAGATGCAGGGTCAAAGCGGAGGGAGCCAGGGAGTCGACAATAAATTTGCCCGGCAGTCCTTCGAAGGCGTGGGCGCGTGGATCCTCGGCCGGAACATGTTCGGGCCAGTACGAGGTCCGTGGAAAGACGATTCCTGGAAAGGGTGGTGGGGCGACATTCCTCCGTACCATACTCCGGTTTTTGTGCTCACGCATCATGCGCGCTCTCCGCTCGCGATGGAAGGCGGCACCACGTTCTACTTCGCCACCGATGGATTGGAGTCTGCTCTGCAGAAAGCGAAAGAGGCGGCGAAGGGCAAAGACGTCCGAATTGGCGGTGGCGTGTCCGTCATTCGGCAGTATCTGGTCGCCGGGCAGATCGACGAAATGCATTTGGCCGTGTCGCCAGTCCTTCTGGGCGAGGGTGAACATCTGTTTTCCGGAATTAATCTCCCACAACTTGGATTCGCACCCTTCCGGACTGTCCCCGGAGAAAATGCAACCCACGCTTTTATTGAAAAGAGATAATGCGATTATGCAGGCGGGGAACCCTCGGTAGCACTTTTTTATGAGCGCCGGGGATTCCATCATTCGTTAGGGAAGCAGGCGGGAGCGAAATGTTTCCCAGAGAAATGTATGGAAGGAAATCAGGGATTTCCGGGAGAACGGCGGAGATGTTGGCGGCAGATGGTCCACGCGCCGGCATTTGCCAGCTTCGACGGCGTGACCGGCGGGATGATTCTGGATTTGAGCGAGGAAGGGCTGTCGATGCAGACAGAAAGTGATCGCGAAGCGCAGCTGCCGGATCGGGAGCGACGCGTCCGAGTGAAGCTTGACCTTTCCGAACCGGAGACGCACTTCGAAACTACCGGCTATATCGCGTGGGCCGATGCCCTGGGGCGGGCGGGAGTGCGTTTCTCGGATCTGCCTGAAGAAGGGCGGCGGCGATTGAATGAGTGGTTGACGGCGAATGCGGGTGCGCCCAGCCACATCGCGCCGAAGGTCGCGTTGGGCAGGATGGCGTGGCCTGCAGGAGTGAAGTCGGCGGGAGCGGCAGAGGGGCGTCCCATGGCTGTGAGTTTGGAGGCGGAAACCTGGACCGCGGCGGGAAGCGGGCATGTGGGGGCGGTCTCGGCGACGGTGCAATACGAGTTCAGTTCTTTGGGGAAAGATTTGACGGCGGCGTTGCGGCTGATTGGGGAGCGTGCGCGGTCGCTGACGCGGGGCACCAGCGCGGCGATTGCGCTCGTCCACAAGGGCGCAGTGATTTGCCGGGCGAGCGTTGGGGAAAAAGCGCCGGGGCTGGGGACGCGGTTGGATGTGAACTCGGGACTTTCGGGAGAGTGCTTTCGCGCGGGAAAGACTCTGCGATGCGACGATACGGAGACTGATCCTCGCGTGGATCTGGAGAGTTGCCGGAGGCTGGGCGTGCGATCCATTCTGGCGGCGCCGGTTCGCTTTGAGCGCGACACGGTGGGACTGCTGATGGTCTTTGCGACCGAGCCCTTTAATTTCGATGCGGGCGATGTGGCGGTGGTGGAGAGCCTGGCGCACACCGTGATTGTGAGCATGAGACTGGCGGAGTCGGCGCAGAGCGGCTAGTCTCTGCGCTGTGAAAGATCCGGGCCCCGAACGAACTAGGGTCAAGTCAGAACACAAGGTCAAAGGCAGCGGACAAGAGTGTCCGCTTTCCATGAGCTAAGAAAAGGCCACGCTCTGAATGAGCGTGGCCTTTCGCCTATGTTTAGGCTGCGGCTTGTTGTTGATAAGCGGAGACGAAAGACTCAGCGACGAAAGTTTCAAAGGGGGTTGGAGTGGTGTTGCGGATAGTGCGCGGTTCGAGAGGGCGCATGTATCCGGAGTTGAGTGCAGAGGTCATCTCGAGCAAGAGCTTGACGAAATTGTCGGACATTCCCATCTGGATCAGAGCGGGGCGAATCTGATCGTCGTTGAGGTGGACATATTTCAGATTCGGTTTTCCGATGGCTGTGCCCATGATTGCGGTGACTTCGGTGTAGTCGAGATCGCGCTGGCCGTGAAGCTCTTGCGTTTGCTTGCCGCGGAAGGCGAGCTGCAAGAGAGCGTCGGCGGCCGCGGCACCGATGTCGCGAGTGGCAATCATGGGAAGTTTGAGATCCGGGCGAAGCGGTCCGGCGGTGCAATCCGTGGCGCGGATCGCACCGGCCTGCGGCAGAGTATTTTCCATAAAATATACGGCGCGCAAGTGAAGGACGTTCGCAGTATCGATCCGATTCAGTTTTTGCTCGAGGTTGTGGAGGCCGACTACGGGCCCGGTGCCGGAGGGCTTGTCGGCTCCGATGCTGCTGAGCGAGACAATATTCCTGACTCCGGTATTCTTCGCGGCGGCGGCGATGGCGTCGCTGACTCGCTCCGCATACGCGAGAGCGTCGTTGCTGGTGGGGTTGGGTGGAATCATGACGTAGGCGGAGTCCGCGTGTTGAAAGGCTTTGGTGAGGGCAGCCGCGTCGCTGACATCGGCGATTGAAATTTCCGCACCGTTGGTCGCGAGGGGTTGCAGGTGTGATGCGTTTCTGCCGACAGCGCGAACTTTCTGGCCGCGGGCAAGAAGAGTCTTTGCGACGATGTGGCCGGTGTTTCCGCCTGCTCCAAGAACAACGGACATGGGAACCTCCTTATTTCTCCCGCATCCAACTTTCGGCGGCCTTCGATTCGACGCGAAAGGGCAAGCTCACATGTCTGGCGACAAAGAGCAAATTGCCTCCGACCGGCTCAGCGCAATCTCGTTCGGCGATGCCTGGGGTCGAGATGACAAGATGCTTAAAACTGAAGGAGAATGTTGGTAGGGGTTGCGAATGGGAATCGAAAGTAGCGGAAATGGTGCGGGAATCAATGCTGTAATTCTGGATTACGGCGAAGTGCTTTGTCATCGGCCATCCGCACAAGAATTCGATCGTCTGGCGGAAACGTTCGGCGTGGATGAGAATTCGTTTGCGGCGTTATGGGACAAGAATCGCGGTGCATTCGACCGCGGAGATATCTCGGCGGAGGCTTATTGGATCAGGCTGGCGGAGGATGCTGGAGCACAAATGGATGCGAAACAGCTCGAGCAAGTCTGCGAGTGGGATATTCAAATGTGGGCAAATCCGAATGAGGAGATGGTGGGTTGGCTCCGGCAACTGCGCCATGGCGGAATCAAGACGGCGCTGCTTTCGAATATTCATCCGGCGATGATTTCGTATCTGCAGAAGAATTTCGATTGGCTGGAGCTGTTCGACTTCAAAACATTTTCAGCGGAAGTTCGCTTGATCAAGCCAGACCGAGCGATTTATGAACATACTTTGCGGGGGCTCGGAGTTACGGCCAAGGAAACGCTGTTTGTGGATGATCGCGAAATCAATGTGAAGGCGGCGCGAGACCTCGGGATTCACGCTCTGCGATTTCGATCGATAGGTCAGCTTCGGGAAGAACTGAAAGCAATGGGATTTTCGATCCTGCCGGTTGTGGATGGGCGTGATTAGGCGCTGGGCGCGAAGTTCGAAGGGGGTAACAGCAAGATCAAAATCACGGCAGCGGGCGGGGACGTCCGTTCCAAATCGGGCGCCGGTCATGGCGGGCATGACCGGCGCCATCGTGTATTACCGATGGGTAATTACTGCGCGGGCGTTTCTGCGGACGCGGGCTGCGCCGACGTTTTGACTTCGGCGTCGACTTCGGGAGCAGTGACGGGATTAATCTTTACCGTGGCGAGGATTTGTTCGAGACGGCGAAAGACTTCGTTGCGGTCGATGTGGCTGGGGCTGGGTTTGGTTGTGGTTGGCGTGTCGAGCTTGGTGCTCGCCACGTTCAGGGCGAACTCGTAGCAGGCGCCGTTTTGAAAGACGTGATAGTACTTCGACGCCTGTTCGCGAGTACCGTTATCTAATTCTCCGGTGGAATTGTTCTCGGCGGAATCGAGTTCCATATCGCCGATCATTAATTTCAGTTTTGAAATCGGCGGCGTGGTTACCTGTGCGGTGGCTTGGATCGTGGGATCGCCGGGGGACGCGGGGTTCGGCTGGGGGACGGAGAATTCGCTGCAGAGTTCAGCAGTGAGAGTCTTGTTCACGCTCACGTTGAAGAAGGCCGAGGCCAGGTCAGAGTTGGGATAGGTGGAGTCGGGAACTGCGACGGCTGCGAGCGCGACTCCGCCGGGCTGCACAAAATCCATGGGAACAGGGCCGGAGAAGACGAGTTCGTTGGCAGCGGCACCGGTCTTCAGAGCGTAGCTGCGCGGGTACTGAAAATAAACGCCCGACGTGTTATCGACATAGGCCACGGTTGGCGGAGCTTTGTGAACGACTTTCTTGCGCACCGGCTTGGCGGCGGCTTGCTGCATCGGGGTTGCCGCGGGCATGGAACTGGTGGTGATGGGTGGCGTGGTTTGAGCCATTGAGGATTGGTTGACGGAGCTTATGGGTTTAGGTTGATCGCTGGAGCATCCGATGGTCAGCGAACAGGCGATCAGAAGCGCAGCGAAGATCAGAGTGCTGGTGGTTGGGTTGAGAGGGTTCTCGGCGAAATTTGGTTTGGCGAAATTTGTCTTGCCCCAGGCAACGGAATTCAGAGTTGATGGGATATTGCGAAACAGGTTGATGCGGGTCATGGTTGGTCACCTCCTGCTGCTAAGCAGCGCTTAGGGAAGGTGCATGGAATGGGCCATGAGACGGAGCATTGATTTGATGGGGGTTAGTACGGCGTGTTTTCGAATGTTCGTGGTAAGGCGGACACTGTGTGGGGCGCGGGACACGGCGACTGCCAGCTAGCCACCGCTCTCGGCCCTGTCGCGAATATGTTTCAGGACGCGCATGTGGATCTGGTGGATGATCGCGTCTGACCACAGCCGCCAGTAGGCAGAGGGCCAAAGGCCGTGCTGATACCAAGTCTTGCCTTCGAGTCGGGTGCCACCGTTGGGGAGAGGCGTAAGCAGAAATTGTCCGCCTTCCGACATCAGAAATCCGTGCAGATGCGGGGGATCGATATGCGAGTAAGGAGTCCATTCTTCCAGGGGTGGAGGATTTGAGGTTACGGAAAATTTCAGTTGGTGAGGCTCGTCCCACACTTGGATAGGTTCGACGAAGGCGCCCGTGGAGAATATGCAATGTCGTTCCGCGCCTGGCCCGGTGCCGCGGATTTCGGCGCGCATCGGATAGGCGATGCCGGCTCGAAACATCCATTCGCTTGGCGGCGGAATCTCGGAGAAAGCAACCACCTGTTGCCAGACCTGCTCTGGAGGCGAGTGGATCTCGATCGCCGAACGGACGACGAACACGGGGGATGGAGTTGCTACCGCGTGCTCAGCCCACTCAACGCCGGGGACAAAGAGGAGGAGAACAGAAAGAAATACTGGACCATCATTTCGCGTCCAGCGGCGGCGCTGAACCGCGTAAGCACAACTGCCTCCGAAAGCGGCCAGAGGCAAAGCAAGTGGCGCTGCCATGAGGATGCAGATCACGCCCTCGAAAGCCAATACCAGCAGTGCGCCACCTAAAAGTGCGGTGGAGAGGCAAGCCACGCCGACGCAACCTCGAAGGCTGCGCGGCTGCCGGGTTCCATAAAGCAAAGCGGCCCCGAAACCCATTGCGTAAGGAAGAGCCACGAACAATCCCCAACCGTAATTCGCCAGCATTTGCGAGGCGAGCAGCGCGAATCCGAGTCCGAACGGTACAGTAAGCAACATGGATAGTGCTGCGCTTCCCAATGCGCTTTCGGGGATGATGGTGTTCAGAAAAGAGCTTTTTGGACCTTGCGCCAATCGCTCGATCGACAAAGGTTTTCGGGCGGGCAACAGCGAGAGCACGAGAAAGAATGCCAGGTTCAGAAAGGGGATAAAAAACAGGGCCACAAGTTCGGGAGGGAGGCCCGCGCTGCGCAAGCGCTTCGTGGTCAGAATTACGCCGACCCAGATGAATGGCAGGGAGAGCGCCACCATCGTTCCCAGAAACACGGCTTCGCTGCCGCGCAACTGAGTGATTCGAGCCACGTCGCGCACGGGAATCCAGTAATTGAATAGGGTCCAGGAGCGGTGAAATCCGTAACCTGCTACTAGACGATCCAAGTTGTGTTTGAGTGCGAAGCCCAGCAGCCCCACCAGCACGTAAGGACCGCGATCGATAGTTCCGGTGGGACGCCAGAGATCGGCAAACGTGGTCCGCATATAAGCCCTCCTGTCAGGTTGGCCGTGTTGTCGAATGGGTTGCTGGGCGCGTGGTCAATCAAACCATGATGCCAGTAAATTCTGTTAATTCTGTCATAACCGAAATTATAGAATGTTCGCCAGCTTGTCAAGGCCATTTTGCCATCGCTGCGGGGACCGGAAGGCGGGTGGGACGCTTGTTCGCCGGTTTGACAAGTCGCATCGCAGCGATAAGCGCTGCACCACCCAGGCGCAGCGCATCTGAATCGATTCTGCGGCGAGGTGGCGAAGCCGGGCTTCGCCCCGGCAGGACAGGCGTGGCGGCGGTCCCCACATGACCCAGTGCCATCGCACCCGCAATTGTCAGGGAGCTCTCAGTTAAACTATGCGGCAGCGATGCGGCGGATCAGGTCTTCTTGTTGTGATTTGCTTTCGGCGCCGATGGTGAAGGCGTCGAGGATGCCGAGAGACAGAGCGTGCTTGATCGCTTCGTCCTGCCGCTGGGCGAGATCGCCTTGGCCGAGAATCTTCATGCCGATCACGGCTTTGCCGGCGGCTTTCATTTCGCGAAGGACGCTGACGACGATTTGAGGGTCGGCGTCCATGTGCGAGCCGATGGGATTGATGCGGGCGAGATCGACTTCCACCCAGGGTGATTTCGCGGCGGCGCGCAGAGCTTCGATGCTGTGGCAGGAACAACCGTGAGCGCGAATGATTCCCTTCTGCTTGGCTTCGGAGAACACGTCCATGACGCCTTTGAATCGCTCGGGCCAATCGGCCTCGGTGAGGCAATGCATAAGGCAGATGTCGAGGTAATCGGTGCCCAGTTCGCGGCGGAAACGGTCGAGATCGGCGCGGGCTGTAGCGGGATCGCGGGCCCAAGTTTTTGTGAGTACAGTGACTTTATCGCGCTGCACGTGCTTGAGCGCCTCGGCGACGTGAGGATGGCTTCCATAGGAATCGGCGGCGTCGAAGAAACGGAGGCCGTGATCGTATCCGTTGCGAAGGAGATCAGAGAGCCCCTTGATGCCGAGCGCGGTCTGATTGGAATGATGACCAGAGCCCACGGTGCCGGTGCCCATGGCGAGGCGGCTGGTCCTGATGCCAGTGTTGCCGAGAGTGACGGTATCAGTGGCGGAGAATTTTGATAACGGCGGTTGGGAAGCGAGGGCGGAAAGGATATTTTTCGACGTGAGCTTTTTCGCGGTAAACCAGGTGGCTCCGAAAGCGGTGCTGGAGCGGATGAGGAATTCGCGGCGATGCATGGGGAACCTCCGACGCGGGCTCGGCTGCCAAGCTTCAGCCCTCTGTTTTTATCAGGCTACATCAGTTGAGGGGACGGCGTGTGCGAAAATTTTGGCGGCAAGAAACTGAACAGCTTTACCCCAGAGGTCGCAGGGGAGCACAGAGGATTACTCGAATTGTTTGCGGAAGGCGGCTAGTTGTTGCTGCATCTCCACGACTTCCCTTTTCAATTCCAAAACTTCGTTTTCGAGATGACCCAGGCGGTCGTTGTCCTGTGAAGATCTTGCCGGAGCGCGCTCGGGGAGCAGTTCGGCCGGTGGAGCACCGCCGGAGAGGAGTTGCATATAGCGCGATTCCTTAGTGCCGGGCTGGCGCGGCAGGATCGCGGCGAGCGGAGGCTCGCGCCGGCCGAGGCGGTCGAGTGTAGAGACGATATCGTCGAGGGCTTCGAAGCGGAACATGCGTTCGGTGCGGGAGCGGAGTTCGCCGGGAGTTTGTGGGCCGCGGAGGAGAAGCACGCACAGGATAGCGATCTCGCGGCGGTCGAAATTGAAAACTTCCTGCAGACGATGTTCGTACTTAGTGACGCGGCTGTCGGCGCCGCTGGCCGGACCGGCGAGACGTTTTTCCTGCAGCGTGGCAAGTGCGTCACTCACGGAGTCTTCCTCGAGGGTCATTATCGGGTCGCGATTGTTTTTCTGGTTGCACGCGTTTACCAGAGCGTTGAGCGAGAGAGGATAGTAGTCGGGCGTGGTGATGTCTTTTTCGATGAGCGAGCCGAGAACGCGAACTTCGACGTCTGTGAGGGGATCCACCAGGTGGATTGTACTGCAGCGGCGTCGTGAGATGAACCAGGTATCCTAAGGTGCAAGCGAGGTGATGGGTTTGGTCTTCGATGACGTGGAGAGTGTGCAGCCGGCGGCGAGTCTTCGAGCGCGCGCGCTTCCATGGGCGCTGAAGTTTCTGAAGCCGGTTGGAGTGGTCGCCATTGTCGTTTATCTGCTGCTTAAGTTTCCGCAGATATGGGCGGCACTGGGACTGGCGCGGATCGAGCAGTTTGGTAAGCAGATCGCGGACAAAAAAGGGCTGTGCGTCTTTCTGGTGGGATTTTCTTTGTTTGTGATTCGCGGTGCTGGCGCGCTACTTCTAGGCGTGCCATTACCGCGTTACCACGATGAATTCAGTTATTTGCTTGCCGCCGATACCTTCGCGCACGGACGGTTGACCAATCCTCCGCACCCGATGTGGGTGCACTTTGAAACATTCCATGTGATCTGGCAGCCGACCTATATGTCGATGTATCCGCCGGGTGAGGGACTGATACTGGCGGTGGGCGAGGTGTTGGGGAATCCATGGGTCGGACAATTGCTGGCGTCGGCACTGATGTGCGCTGCGATTTGCTGGATGCTGCAAGGATGGATCCCGCCGCGGTGGGCATTGCTCGGCGGAGTGCTGGTGGTGGCGCGACTGGGCTTGCTGAGTTACTTCACGAATGGATATTGGAGCGCATGCCTTCCCGCGGTAGGAGGAGCGCTGATTCTTGGATCGCTGCCAAGGATCCAGCAGGGCGCGAAAAAATTCTCTGCGGTGGTGATGGCGATTGGATTATTTATTCTGGCCAACACGCGCCCCTACGAAGGGTTCTTGTTGGCTTTGGGGGTGGCGATTGATTTATTTGCATGGATGTTCGGAAGGCACCGGCCCCCAGTGCGGATTTTGCTGACGAGGATTATGCTGCCGCTCGTGCTGACACTTGTGCCCCTTGCGGCGGGGACTGGTTACTACTACTACCGGGTGACGGGAAGTCCTTTCCGGATGGCGTATGACGTAAACCGGGCGACGTACGCGATGGGGCGTTATTTCATTTGGCAAAAGCCTTGGCCGCAGAAAACTTACCATCACGCGAAGATGCGGGCATATTACGAGCGGGAGTTCCGAGAGGCGACGGAGGACCAGACACTGCGTGGATTCTTACGTCGCGGGCGAGAGAAACTTTATTATTTCTGGAAGGTATATCTGGTTCCACCGTTGCCGTTTGTGCTGATTGCGCTGCCCTGCGCCGCACGGGACCGGCGACTGCGAGTTCCGTGGATGATTGGCGGGATCTTTGTGATGGGACTGGCGGTGGAGGTGTGGTTCCTGCCGCACTATTTTGCCCCGGCAGCGGCGTTGCTCTATTTATTTCTGATGCAGTGCATGCGGCATCTGCGGTGGTTTGAGTGGAAACAGCGTCCTGTGGGTCTGGCGTTTGTGCGGGCGGTTTCCGTGGTCTATTTGGGGACTGCTCTGTTACGTATCGGATTGGCGGTGGCGCATGTTCACCCGGAGAAGGAGTGGCAGCACGGAGACTTGGAGCGTGCGGCCATTGTGCGGGAACTGGACGCGCTGCCCGGGGAGGATGTGGTGCTGGTGAGATATGCGCCGGACTTTGATCTTGATCGCGAGTGGGTATCCAATAGGGCCGACGTTGATGGCTCGAAGATTGTCTGGGCGCGGGACATGGGAGCGGAAAAGAATCAGGAGCTGCTGGATTATTATCGCGGGAGAAAATTCTGGATCATCGAGGCGGATGGGTCGGCGAAACTGGAACCGTATGAGGAGAAGCGGTAGTTGAGGAAAGGTGCGATTTGTTGAACAAGAATGTGTGACCCACCTGATTTGGGTATAGTCTTGCGAGGAGAATTGATGCGAAGACTGGAGCGGACATGAGGATGCTGCTGCATTGGGTGCTGAGTGCGTTGGCAGTTTGGATTATGTCGCGCGTGGTGCCGGGAATCTACGTGAGCGGTCCGGTAGCGGCGCTGATTGCGGCGCTGGTCATTGGCTTCATTAATGCGACCATCGGGCTGGTGCTGAAGATTCTGACGTTTCCGCTGACGCTGGTCACACTGGGATTGTTCTGGCTGGTGATCAATGCGCTGATGTTGGAGTTGGCTTCGGCATTGCTCGCGCCGGGGTTTCAGGTGCGCGGGTTCTTCGCGGCGTTTGTGGGCGCGATTGTGCTGAGCTTGGTCAACCTGGTGCTGAAGGGAATCGTGATGCCGTCGCAAAACGGTCGCTAGTCGTTCTTCACGTTTGCGGTGGGGTCTGATTTCTTGGGCTTAATGGACTTCCAATCTTCTTCTGTGAGGGCGCGGCCGAGGTTACTGAATTCTCCGGCGCCTTGCAGGAATTCTCCGCCGTCCATGCGGATGACTTCTCCGTTGATGTAGCCGGAGCCGTCGCTTACCAGGAACGCGGCAAGATTCGCCAACTCCTCCGTGGTACCGAAGCGGTGCAGCGGATTGCGGTCGAGTGCGAGCGCTTCGAGCTCGGGACGCGGCAGGACGCGAGAGAAGGCGCCTTGGGTGGGAATGGGGCCGGGCGCGATAGCGTTCATGCGGATTCCGCGATTACCCCATTCGACGGCGAGGCTGCGGGTGAGGGCTTCGACTCCGGCTTTGGAGACGGCGGACGGAACCACATAGGCCGATCCTACAGACGCGTAAGTTGCCGAGATGCTGAGGACGGTGCCGGGATGGTTGGCCTTGAGCCAGCGGCGACCGCAGGCCATGGTGGCGTGGAGCGTGCCCATGAGCACGATGCCAATGACCGACTCGAAAGCGCGCGGGGAGAGTTCTTCGGTGCGGGCGATGAAATTTCCGGCGGCGTTGTTGACCAGAATATCCAGCGGAGCGTCTTTCCAGATGGAGTCGATCATGCGCTCGACGGCGTCGAGGTTGCGGACATCGCATGGCAAGCCGTGGATGAGGCCTTTGGCGTTAAGTTCAGAGGCAGTTTTCTCAAGGACGTCTTCGCGACGGCCGCAGATATAAACCGTGGCTCCGAGTTCGAGGAAGCGTTGGGCCATGGCTTTGCCTAGGCCGGTGCCGCCGCCGGTGATGAGGATGCGCTTGTTGTGGAGGAGATCGGTTCGGAACATTACCTTGGTCGCTTTTGTAACATTGGTTCAAGTGCAGCATCATTGTAAATGTGCGCTCGCCGTTGATGCTCAGGACCTCACCGGGCACAACGTGATAGCGGGGTCCGTCTCGAGTGACGGCAAACCTGGGACCGCCCTGATCGCAGATCTCTTGAAGAAGCTGAGCGTCATCGCGCTCCGCCGACAACGCGACAAAATTCCGGTAACTTATGAGGATCCACGCTATAGCAACCACGCCGACATCCAAGACGTAACCTGATCGGACGGGATAGTCCCTCGGATCGCTGGTAATCGTGACTGAATCTTGAGCTGCGGCGCCGCCGGTTCATCCGCGTTTATTTCACTGCGGGGCCCGCCGACCCAACGTAACTGAAGTTCAGCATATATGTTTTGACATCAGGGCCGAAGTATAGATCCCAGACAAAGCTTCCGGGGAATGTCGCACTGTCTAGCAGATGCTCGAGGGCCGCTCTGCCACTCTGGCTCTCGATTCCTTCATTAGTCCGATACCGAGCCAGGCTATTGGCGGGGGCACTCGGGCCAACCCCAATTTTATAGCCAGTCTGAGCCTGTATTTGGCGACATATCGCTTCAAGGAGTTCGCCGCCATCTCGGCGGGCCGGAGGAACACTGATCACTGTGTCGAGGATAGAGTATTGCTTGACGCGGTCATCGTTGAGGTTCAGAACCTGGCTTGGTAAAACATGCAGGCGAACCCCATCTCTCTCGACGAAGAAGCCCGGCCCGCCCAGCGAGGAATATTCACGCAGCATTCTTTCAATTGCGGCCTTCGTTGCCTCCGGGCTACCAACGTCCGTTGGCGCGTACACGAATGTGATCGCGTGCCCCTTAGGGACAAGAATGCGGGGGCCATACGTCTTTTCAGTGTCTGAGCCTTTGGAGACATCAGCTGTAACGTCCTCGATGTCCGCAGCGTTGCGGTAACGCGGATCCTCGTACGTGATCGAAATCCTTTCGCGCTGGCGCATTTGATTTATCAGGGTCGAAATTGGACGCGATAGATCGCGCGGATCGCTGGTAATTGTGGTCGAACTTTGCGCCGAGACATACAACGTCGATCCGATCGCGACCAATGCCGATAAGAGTGCGTGACGCATGCTAGCCACCTCACTTCCAAGTAGTGTTGGTTGAAGTCTCACCATTCCGCACGCTCTTCTCGGATGTGGTTAGTCCTTAGAAAAAATCGTTAGTTCCGACCATGGCTTTGCCGAGTCTGGTGCCGCCGCCGGTGATGAGGATGCGTTTGGAGCGAAGGAGATCTGAGCGAAACATAGGTCGTGCCCCGATTCTGAGGAACCGGGAAAGCAGGTTCCTCACGGGCTTGCGCCCGGTTCGGAAGGACAAATTATATGGAGTGCGGCGAAAGGTTGCACGCCAAGCGAAAGCCGTAATCTGCATAGTGGAATTCGGGAGGGATGCTGGAACGGGCGGAGCAGCGGGAGACTTTGACGTGATGGCGCCATGATCCGCCGCGCGAGGCTTTGCGCTGGCCGATTCCTAAGCGAAATTCGGGGCCGCGGGGATTGCGGTCGGGCGATGTGGCGTAGTAACCAGGATCGTACCAGTCGCCGCACCACTCGTGGACGTTGTCGCAGATATTGTAAAGTCCGAAGGGGTTGGGAGCATAACGGGCGACGGGTTCGGGTCCGGTTTGCCATCGGGTTGCATAATCCGGCAGCGATTGCGGGGGCTCGTTGCCCCAGGCGTAATGCATCTGCTCAAGATCGCCGCGAGCCGCACGCTCCCACTCGGCTTCGGTGGGGAGTCGGTACGAGCGATCGGTTTGTGAGGACAGCCACTGACCGTAGTGGTCGGCTTCGAACCAGGAGACGCCGGTGACGGGCTGTTGCGGATCGTTGAAATTATTGTCGTTCCAGAACGGCGGAGAGGGTAATCCCGTGACGCGCAGGTAGGTTGCGTATTCTGCGTTGGTGACTTGAGTGGCGGCAAAGAGAAAGGCGTCAACCCAGACACGGTGAACCGGGCTTTCGCAATCCTGACCGGAAGCGGAGCCCATGAGGAACCAGGCGCCGGGGATGAAAACCAAGCGAGGCTCAAGGTAGGATTCGGGGTCGGGTTGGGAATGCGAATGTGCTGCCGACATTGTGTTATCAGGGATATTGCCGCATGGAGCTGAGCTGGATAGAGTTTAACAGCGCCGGAGGGTTGCATGTCGAAGCAGAGGCTGCGGTTCAAAGTGAAGATCGAGGGCAGAGAGGCAGGCGTGGTGGCGGCGATTACTCCGCCGATTGACGTGCCTGAAGTCTTTGGAACGCGGGCGCGTGTGCCCGTTCGGGGAAGTATCAATGGATTTCCATTTCGTTCGTCGCTGATGCCCATGGGCGGTTCCCACATGATGCCGGTGAATCGAACTTTGCGCGAAGGTGCTGGAGTGAAGCCTGGTGACACCGTCGTGGTGGTGATGGAGCGGGACGACGAGGTACGCACGGTGGCTGCGCCAGCGGTGTTGAAGAAAGCGCTCGCGAAGAATAAAGCGGCCAAGGGAAACTGGGAAAAGCTGGCGTTTACACACAAGAAAGAGATGGCAGTTTGGATCGAGGGCGCGAAGCAGGAAGAGACGCGGGGTCGGAGGTTAGCGAAAGTCATGCAGGTGCTCGAAACGGGGACGAAGTGGACGGCGTGATGCCCCTGCCTCGGGGGCTAAAGCCCGGTTCAAATCAGATAAGTCATAATCGCAGCGCTCGAAGCGCTGCGCCACCCCAAAGCTCAAACCTGCCAGGAGCTAAAGGTCTTCTAAAAAGCCAGAGATCTTCCGAAAGCAGAGATCTTCCGAAAGCAGAGATCTTCCGAAAGCAGAGATCCCAGGGAAAAGCCCAAGATCACCAAACGCAGACGATTAAGATCCGCGTATGGTGCGCACGGTTTCGGCGATGCTATTTTCCTGGAACAGGCGGATTGCGGCTACGCCGGCGGCGCCGGCGCGAAGGCAAGACTCGGCGTTCTCGAGCGTAATGCCGCCGAGTGCGAGCACCGGGATTTTGGCGTGACAGGCTTGGCGAAGAGCTTCGAGGCCGGTGGGCGTGGTTCCGGGCGCGTCCTTCTTTTCGAATACAGGAGCGAAGAGGGCTAAGTCGGCGCCGTTTAACCCGGCTTGCGTTACTTCTTCTGGTGAGTGACAGGAGAGGGAGATCTGCGGACCTGGTGATGAGAGTTCGCGGGCAGGAGCGCCCGCGCCACATCTCTTTCGGGAAGCTGAATACACGAATGGACTTAGAGCACGCTTCCATATTTCGCGAACTTCTGCTGGCGAGATATTCCCGGCGGGGAGGTGAACTCCGGTGGCGAATGTGGCAAGGGCGACGTCGGTGCGAGAGTTGATCAGGAGAGCAGTCGTCAATTCTCGGTTTTTAGTTCTTAGGCTGTTGCAGTTGCGGATCAATTGAACTGCTTCTCGGGCTAGCACCTCGAGGTCGCGTATAGAGAGGTGCTTTTCGCGGAGCTGGATATAGTCGACGCCCGCGCTTGCGGCTTCGGAGATTTTGTCGAGCAGGCGAATGCGGCGCGTCCGGTCATTGCCGGAGAAGGCGTTGCTGTCGGTGATGTAATAGAGGAGTGCGCCTTCTGCCATCAGCATCCTTAGTCTAGAGCAAAGAGTCGAGACCGCCCGCAAACTACCTCGGGGGCTTTAAAGCCCACACTCGATGGGCGTTCATATCGCGGCGCTGAAGCGCTGCGCCACCCAAGATGAACAGCGCCAAAATCGATCAGCAAGATCAACGGCGCAAAATCAGCAGCGTAAAATCAACAGAGCAAAATCAGAAGCACAAAAGCAAGGGCCAGAGTCAGCTAGCGAATTACGGCCTGGTTTTGGCGATTTCGGGGATGGCTTCCTCTTTTTCCTTCTTGGGCGGGCCGCCCAGGTGGTATTCCGTGAGGCCGTCGCGGAGGAAAGTAAAAGCGTCTTCGGGGGAATCCACAAACTTGAACAGGTTAAGGTCCTCGGGAGCAACCGTGCCGGCATCGACGAAGGCCTGGAAGTTCATGATGCGATGCCAGTAGTCGCTGCCGTAGATGACAACGAGAATCTTCTTGGCGAGCTTATCGGTTTGCGCCAGCGTGAGGATTTCGAAGAGCTCGTCGATGGTGCCGAAGCCGCCGGGAAAAATCACCAGCGCTTTCGCGAGGTAAGCGAACCAGAATTTTCGCATGAAGAAATAATGAAATTCAAAGTTGAGCGCGGGCGTGATGTATGAATTGGGATTCTGCTCGAAGGGCAGATTAATGTTGAGGCCGATGCTTTTGCCGCCAGCCTCATGGGCGCCGAGGTTGGCGGCTTCCATGATGCCGGGACCACCGCCGGTGGTGACCACGAAGCGGCGGCGGCGGGCGGGGATTTGAATCGACCATTCGGTGAGCAGAAAAGCCAGGCGGCGAGCGTCCTCGTAGTAGCGAGCCATGTCGACGGCGGCGCGGGCGCGCTTCAGGCTGTTTTCATGTTGAAGCGCGGGAATTTGTGCGTCGTTCTTTTCCACTGTGGTCAGATTGTTCCTGGCAGCGTCGCCTCCCTGAAAGCGGGCCGAGCCGAAGAAGACCACTGTGTCCTGAATCTGCTCGCGGCGAAAGCGCGAGAGCGGTTCCTGATACTCCGCGAGGATGCGTAGGATGCGGCCATCGGGGCTGCTGAGGAAAGGTTCGTTCTTGTAGGCCAGAGGAGCGGGTTTCAGCTTATCAACCATGTAAGAAACTCACATTCCGAAACTTGAAATCCAGGAGCCCTTTGCACGGGGCCCGCACTGCATTGGACTATTGATGGTCGTGATAATGGAGGGCTTCCCAGAACCCAATCCAGATGTCGAGCAAACCCAGGCCGCTGCACAGGCCACGAAAAAAACCGGTGGAGATCAAGGTACGAAGCCAGGGAAAGGAAAGGAGAAGATAATTGTCTGTCCACTCGGGGGTCCAGGGCAGGATCAGGAGCAGGACGCCGGCAACGGCGCTAATCAGCACGAAAAGAAAGACGGAGGAGCGGTGCAGCCAGAGCTGCGGGCCACTGTGGACGTGAGACGCGGAATCGGCACGCGGCTGGTTGAGAATCCACCCGCCGTTATCGGCCGGCGCAGAGTTGGGCTGGTTAGGCACGACTGGTCCGTTCTCGACGGGCAGTTTGGGATCAGAGGTCACTGAGCGCTCCGCTGCTGGAGGGCTGGAGTGGAGAGGGCGCTTGCACGCGACAGCGACGTCGGTTGTGCCGGCAAAAACCAAGGTCCTTCGCTTCGCGAGGGATGACCAGCATTATCGGGATGACACGCTTGAGAATTAGAGACAAAACCCATCGAGCTATTCTACGACTTCAGGGGCTTGATGCGCTCGGCGACATCGCGGTAATCGATGTTGCGCCCGTAAACTTCCATGAAGTGCTTGAGGGCAGAAGGTCTGTCTCCGGCGGCTTCATAGGCGCCGGCGAGTTCATAATGGAGAGCGGTGCGCGTTTCCTCGTCAATGCCGGGCGCGTTAAGAGCTTTTTGGTACCAGCGAATCGCGGCTTCGGGCACGCCTTTGTCGAGAAAGCACTGGGCCAGCCAGGTGTACGTCTGCATGGCTTGTGGAAAAGGATGTCCGCGGTCGACAGCCTGACAGGTCTTCTGTAGTTCTCCGATAGCTTCGTCGAGCAGGCCCATTTCGCGGAAGGCAATGCCCAGGTTGTAATGGGTTTCGGGGTCTTCTTCTTGGGCGGACGAGCCGGATTCGAGATCTTGTTTCAGCTCGCCGAACATTTCCGCAAGATCGACGCCCGCGTCTTCCCCGAAGGGCGAGGATTTGGCGGCCGTTGGTGCGCCAGGAATGATTGGAGAAATTTGTGGAACGGGTGCAGCAGGGGCCGGCACCGACTGGTGTGGGACCGATGCTGAGGCTTGCGATGAAATCGTAGGAGTTCCAGAGGAAGCCGCGGCCGCAGCTGCGGTGGCCGTAGGAACCTTGACCGCCGAAGCACGCGCTGGCGTGGGCGCGGGCCACTGCTGCGCGGGGACTGCGACGTCGGGCGCCTTGGTGTGCAGGACCGGCTGACCCTGAGGCGCCGGCTCGGGTTCGGCCACGGGAGCATCTTTGAGGAAGTCTTCACCCAGGGAGGCTTCGAGATCGGCTACGAATTCACCGATGACCGCAGTCTGGGGCACGCCGAAAGATGTGGGAGTGGCGTTGCCGACAGGCTCAAGTTCAGGCTGGACGATGTGCTCCGGTCGCGATGCTAATTGGGAAGCATGCTCGACAGCGGGCGCGGATTCATGCGAGAGCGCTCCTGGAAGGAAATTCTCGCCCAAGGAAGACTCGAGATCGGATACGAATTCGTGAAGGGCGCCTGGCGCAGCTACAGCGGGAGGCGCGAGCGCAGCGGGCTCTGATGCGAAAGGTTGAACGTGCACCGCTGGCGGAGCTTCCGCCTGCGGAGCTGGCACATGGGCGACCGAGGCAGGCAGTGCAGTAGAGAGCTCTTCGACCACGACTGGGTCTTCGTGACCGGCCGCCGGAATTTCGTCGACCGCGAATTCGGCAGAAGGTTCGTCGACGGCAGAAGGTTCGTCGATAGCGAATTCCGAAACGGCCTCAGCAGCGGAAGCGTCTTCCACAACAGAGGTGGGCTGAGAAGCAGACTCAATTTCAGCCCGTACCGCGTCCAGTGTAGCTTCGTCGGGAGTGAGAGCCTGAAGCTTCTTGAAAGCCGCCGCGGCTTGCTCGGGCATGCCATGCTCGAGATAGAAGCGGATCTCTCCGATGCTTTCGGCGGTCTTTTCCGGGACGAGGTTTCCATGCTGGGGTGTTGGCGTTTCTAGTTCAGCGGCAGAGATTTCATGGTCGGCGACGGTATCCGTGATTTCGATTCCCGCAACTTCCGGGGCAGGCTCTTCGCCTTCGATCGTAAGGGCGTCGTCCCACTCGGAGGAAAGATCGATCTCGGCGGGAGCTGGGTGAGACTCGGCGACGGCTGGTCGGTCGTTGAGGGGCTGGCTGTCTTGATTGTTTTGATCCTGTTCTTGATCTTGATGGACGTTTTCCTCGGCGACGACGGAGAATTCGAGCTCTTCCGCCGGCTGGGTGGCAGCCGAAGGCCAGGGGGCGGAGGCTGGAGCCGCGATTGAAATCTCTTCCGCATCTGTTTCTGCCGGAGCGGCGGCCAGCTCGACGATGGAGTCCGCGGAAGCGGAAGGCGCCGAACGCTGTTCATAGCGATCAGCAAGTTCACCGTAGCGCGTGGCTTCTTCTGGATATCCGGCCTCGGAGTAGACGCTCTGCAATGTGCGACAGCAGACTCCGGCCTCGCCAAAACGCTCCGCCCGCGTGTGAAGGGCGGCGAGTCGCTGGTTCAGGCGGAGATCGCTGGGCGCCTGCGGCAGAGCGGCCATGAGCGGCGACAGAGCCTTGGCGGGCATGTTGTAAGAAATGAAAAGTTCCGCGTCGGTAAGAGCGGAGCGGACCGCGAGAGCCAAAGCGTCGGGATAATGTTGATGGACCGACGGACAGGTAGCCTCCAATTCGTCGACCATGACGGCGGCTTCTGCCGCCGAAATTAATTTGTCGGCGGAGGGTCCACCCAGCTGGCTGACCACCTGCTGATAATTATTCAAGTGCAGGGGATTGCCAGGCTCCATGGTGGCAAGCTTCTGGTAGAGATCGCGGGCGCGGGGAAGATCTCCGGATTGCACCGACGCGTGAGCGAGCAACTCGATGACTTCGGTGATGTGCGTCGACTCCCCGGCCTTCTGGAAGAGATCGAGAAGCTTCTCAAGCGACGCGGGATTGTCGCGCACATGCCCGATGATGGAATGCAGGTTCTTTAAAACTTTGTCGGAATCCTCCGCCAGCAGGCGGTCAGCATGCTGGTCATAAACCTGGAGGGCATTCTCGTACTGACCGGCCTGCATGAGAGCGTCGGCAAAAGTGGAGATGGCCGTCAGATCATTGTGAACGGTGAGGAGTTTGCTGGCCAGAGTGCCGGCGTCCGAGAGGCGTCCATTTTTCAGGTAGGCCTTGAGCAGATCGCGAAGGCCATCGGGATTGGAATCGAGGTCGGGAACTTTCTGCAAAGATTCGATAGCGGCTTCGGCGTCGCCAGCCTCAAGCAGATTGCGGCCTTGCATCAGCAACGCATAACCATTGCCAGGATCGAGCGTGAGCATGCGCCGCAGAACTTCTTCGGCGCCGCTCAGTGAGCCTTTGGCCCGCAGGGTTTCGGCTGCGGCGGAGAAAATCTGCCAGGCGTCATTCTTTTTTCCCAGGCGGACATAGACTTCCGCCAGGCGGACGCGCATGTTGGTATTTTCGGGATCCATTTCCAGAATCTTCTGGAAGATCCGAACGGCGTTTTCCAGTTCACCGGATTTTAGAAACTCTTCCGCAACCTGCAGGTATTGGGCGCGGGCGTCATTGAAGAGTCCCTGTTGTGTGTAAAGTTCGGCCAGCTTCAGCACGCACTCGAGCGAAGGCTTGAGCTTGCTGATTTTTTTGTACATGGCGATGGCCTTGACCGTGAAGCCCTGCGTGGCATAGGCATCGCCTACGGTCTTGAAACATTCGGTGGCCTTATCGGCATCGCCAAGGCGGGAGTAAAGATCGCCGACCGTGTTCGTGACGGTGAGGTCCTTGGGATCGGCCTTGGTGACCTTTTCGTACTCAGCGATGGCATTTTGCATCTTGCCCTGCTGGACATACTTCTCCGCAGCGCTGAGAACCTTCTGTTTGTTGAACCCGAAACCGAACGCCATAAGAGTGCAAACTCCAGCCGCTGGTCTGAACCATTAAGCTAATGACGACTCCTGGGATGTGTTGCCCAGAGAAACGCCAAGTGGCCAAAATCCTTTTTAGAGATGGCCGGTTGGAACAAATGCAATTGTACGGCTGGAAGGGGTGAATCGCATGGTTACCAAGGGTTACCAAAAGGGAGTGTACGAAAGGGTTACCAAGGGAATCAGGGCGGAACCGCATGGTTACGGCTCTAGTACAAACGCGCTATGTGGCGGCGATGGAGAATTGTGTAGTCTTCCGGCTGCGCTTTCAAAGGGCGGGACTGAGGTCGCCTTGCCCGGGATTATTTTTTGGGGAGTTTCAGGGCGCGGCTTAAAGCCCGCACCCTTGCAAAACCTGGTTCCACGCCCGACGGAGGAAACCAAAGAACATGACATGGATTAAGACCATACCGCTATCCGAGACCGACGAGAAGCTGCGCAATGCAATGGAGGGGCAACGTGCCCTTTATCCCGTGGAGTATGCCACGCCAGTCCATCCGGATGAAGCGGGAGGGGCGACTATTGTGGGCTCGCACACGCTGATTCCGGAGGCGCTCTATCATGCGTTCGGAACGTTTGGGGCGCTGATGTCGCCGGAGTTGCCGCTGAGCCGGCGGCAGCATGAAATGATTGCGACCATGGTCTCGGTGACCAACCGGTGCGTGTATTGAATCGAGTCGCACGCAGAGTTTCTGCGTAGGGTGACGCTGGATAGAGAGTTAGTAGCGGCGCTGGAAAAGGATTACACGACCGCGCCCATCACGTCCCAGGAGCGGGTGATGGTGGATTACGTGGTCAAGCTAACCAAGGACGCGACCAAGGTCTGGAAGGACGATATCGAGGGGCTGCGAGCCGCTGGATTTGACGATCGCGGGATATTGCAGATCACGCTCATCGCGTCGTGGTTTAACTACATTAACCGGGTGGCGGATGCGCTGGGAGTGGGGAGGGAGTGAAATCTCCGGAAGGCCCCATTCCACTAGTAGGCTGAAGCATTTGGAAGGCCTTTAGCTGTCCTTGCGGTAGAGGAGGTCGCGCATGGCTCGTCTGCGGGCTTCGTTCGCTTCCACCTGTATTTTGCGGTCGTCGGCGGTCGTGCTCTGCTTCTTTGCGGGGGCGGCGTCAGGTTCGCTGCACGCAGGACAGCGGTTGGCGAAGCCGGGTTTGTCGGGCTTCAACTCGAACTCCTCGGAACAGACGGCGCAAATTCGGAGAGGAAAAGCCATCCGAATATTATGATACAAGCCAGCCCATGGCCGAATCCTTAGCAGAATTTTTCCTCACAAATTTTCGGGCGGACCGGAAGGAGCGCGCTTACGGCCAGCGTTGCGGGTACCGCATGGAGTGGTTTACCTACGGGCAGGTCCTGGAGCTGGCGGTTGGCTTTTGCCGGAAGCTTGAGACGAGGGAGATCCATAAGGGCGACCGGGTAATGTTGTGGGGCGAAAACTGCGCGGAGTGGGTTGCGGCGTTCTTTGGATGTGCTTTGTGCGGGGTAACTGTGGTTCCGATGGACGATGCCGCGTCTGCGGATTTTGCGGCGCGGGTTGCGGAGCAGGTTGAGGCGAAGTTGTGGGTCTGTTCGCGACGGCATGCGACGGCGCTCGCGAGTATGACTGGCGCAGCCTCGGTTGTGTACTTTGAGGAGATCAACCCCCCGGGCCCTTCGACAAGCTCAGGGCAGGCTCTGTCCCTGCAAAGTACGCAGGGAGACGGACGGGGCCGCCCTGGCCTATCGTCGCCCACGGCTTCTGCAACCGCTCCTCCGGATGCGGCGGTTGGTCGCGACGATACGCTGCAGATTGTTTTTACCTCGGGCACTACTGCCGAGCCGAAGGGCGTTGTGATCACGCATGGAAATGTGCTGTCGAATATCGCTCCGCTGGAGCGGGAGATGCAAGGGTATTTGAAGTATGAGCGGTGGGTACATCCAGTACGATTTTTGAACTTGCTGCCGCTCAGTCACGTCTTCGGACAATTTCTGGGGATGTTTCTGCCGCCGCTTTTGGGCGGGACGGTGATTTTTCAGGAAGAACTCAGGCCATCGGAGATTATGAGCACGATTCGGCGGGAGCGAGTGTCGGTGCTGGTGAGTGTGCCGAGGGTTTTGCAATCGCTGAGACAGAAGATCGAGCGCGAGCTCGAGGGCGGTGCCGAGGGCGAGAAAACGATTGAGGATTTTCGGCGGCGATTTCGAACGTCGGCAGGAAAACACTTCCTGCTGCGGTGGTGGATTTTCCGCGGGATCCGAAGGCAGTTTGGTTGGAAGTTCTGGGCGTTCATTTGCGGAGGCGCGGCGCTCGATGCGGAGACGGAACAATTCTGGGATCGGCTGGGCTACGCGACGATCCAGGGATATGGGCTGACGGAGACGACATCGCTGATCAGCGTGAATCATCCATTCAAGTTGGGAAAAGGATCGATAGGTAAAGTGCTGCCCGGACGGGAAGTAAAGCTGGCCGAAGACGGGGAGATATTGATTCGCGGCGGTGGAGTCGCAGCTGGATATTGGGGAGAGCACGCAAGCGGAGTCACCGACGAACAAGGTTGGTATCGCACCGGAGACGTAGGCGTGCTGGATGACGCCGGAAATCTTTATTTCAAGGGCCGCAAGAAAGAAGTGATTGTGACCCCGGCGGGTCTGAATATTTATCCTGATGATTTGGAGGCTGCTTTGCGGCGGCAGCCGGAAGTGAAAGATTGCGTGGTGGTGGGGATTGAGCGCGGAGGAAATGCAGAGCCCTGTGCGGTGGTGATTCTGCGCTCCGACAACTCCGCCCGCGCGGAAGACGTGGTGGGACGCGCGAACCAGACGCTGGCGGAATTCCAGCGAATGCGGATGTGTGTGCGCTGGCCGCAGGAAGATTTTCCCCGCACGGGCACGCAGAAACCGCGCCGAAAGGTGATTACCGAGTTCGCGGCGAAGGAAATTCAGGGAGCCGGGCAGAAAGCTGTTGTGAACGAAAACTCCGTGCTGGACTTGATTGGGCGCATCACCGGGCGAAATGCGAGGGAGACGAATCCTGGCGCGAAGCTCGACTCTGATCTTTCCTCTGATTTGGGCCTCAGTTCGCTCGACCGGGTGGAATTGATCGGTGCGCTCGAGGATCGATATCAGGTGGATCTTAGCGAGACTCGCTTCAGCGCTGCGCGCACCGTAGCTGACATCGAAAAAATGTTGAGCGGTGAGGTACGGCAGCGCCTCGAGTATCACTATCCGACGTGGGTGTTGCGGTGGCCGGTGACCTGGGTGCGATGGCTGGCACATTATTTGTTGATGAGGCCGGCTGTACTGCTGCTGGGCTGGCCGCGGATTGACGGGCGGGAAAGCTTGCGAGGCTGGAGCGGGCCGCTGCTGGTGGTCTGCAATCACATCGCTGGCGTCGATGTGGGGTTCGTGCAGACGGCATTGCCGGCGCGATTCCGGCGCCGCATAGCAACGGCGACCGGAGGCGAGGCACTGGAGGCGCTACGTACACCTGCTTCCGCCAGAGGTGTCTTCGGGGGAGTCTACGATCGCATCGAGTGGGTGCTGGGCGTTTCTCTGTTGAATCTGTTTCCTTTGCCGCGCGAGGCTGGGTTCCGGCAGAGCTTTGCTTACGCCGGGCAGGCTGTGGATCTCGGATACAGCGTGCTGGTGTTCCCTGAGGGACGGCATACGGTGGATGGAAAGATAAGTCCGTTCCGCGCCGGGATTGGACTGCTGGCGAATAATCTGAATATTCCGGTGCTGCCCATGCGCATCGTGGGATTGTTTGAAGTGAAGCAGGCGGGCAAGAAGTTTGCGCCACCCTGGAAGATCGGAGTTCGCATCGGACGGCCGATGCAGTTTGCGGTCGGCAGCGATCCCGAACAGATCGCACGGGAATTGCAGAGTGCCGTGGAGAGGTTATCGCAGCGCGAAACCGATAACCCCCCGGGCGCTCAAGCGCGAACGTAGCAGCGATGGCTTACGGCACGACTAAAGTCGTGTTCTTCCCGAACGTGATAGAGCAAAGAGCTATTCTTCATCCATGCCGCCGTCTTCCTTGTGAGGGGCGGAGTCGATTTTCACCTCTGGCAGATTGGCACCTCCGAGCGCGCGATTGAGCTCCGGGAGATCTGTGGTGCGGAGCCCATCCCAACGTTGCATCACGTCCGATGCATCGTGTTCGGTTGCGGCGGAAGCTGCGGACTGTGAGGCCGTCGGCTCCGCATCCGCCTGCCCGATCTGGCCATACAAAACGGCGACTTGTCCATTCACTCGCGTGAGGGTGATCTCGTCGGTGGGCGGTGCGGCGAAACCTGCAGGTGATCCCAAAACTGCAATGAGCTTAGTTTGGAAGCCCTGAACAGAATTGCGCACGGGACCGCTGGCTTGCTGGCTCAGCTTTTCGAGCGGATCGCGAATCGATCCCGCTTGCAATACCGCTTGCGAAGTCTGGGTGAGCAAGGCCGCCAGTCGGGTCTCGAGCTGGAACTTTTTCTCCAGTCCGGCTGCCGAGGTCTTCACGCGTGGATCCATCTTCACGGTGAAGGGTGCGGTATACCTCTTGCCATCGGCGGTGAGGCGTGCGGTATAGGTTCCCGGGAGTACCGTGGGACCTAGTGGCAGACGAGGCGTATCCCCGGGAATCGCGGCGATGGGATATTCGTGGCGTGTGGAATCAGGCGCGGGATAGCGCAGATCCCAAACCCAGCGATGCATGCCAACATCGGCGGACAGGGAGCGGCTTGGTCGCACCCAGTAGAGAGGGATGAGTTGTTTTTTCAACTCCTCTTCCGTGGCATCGGGCTTGTCCGCGCTGGAGAATTTGCGAACGAGTTGGCCTCGAGCGTCCAGAATTTCAAGACTGAGGGGAACGGAAGAAGACTGCGCCAAATAGTAATCGATCACCGCACCATCGGGCGGATTGGCGGCAGCGGGTTCGTCGGGAGGAAGCGGAGTATCGGTGTTGGTATCACGCTGAATGCGGAAGGCTGGTGCGGGAGTAAAAAGATGGGCGCCGGTTATGCCAGCAAGACCTGCCACCTCGCGCAGCGGAGTGATGTCATCCAAGATCCAGAAAGAGCGGCCATGCGTGGCGACGATGAGGTCATTATCGTGAATCCAAAGATCGCGCATGGAGGTGTGCGGTAGATTCAGTTGCAGAGACTGCCAGTGGTCGCCATCGTCGAACGAAACCCACACTGAATTCTCCGTGCCGGCGAAAAGCAAACCTTTGCCCACGGGATCTTCGCGAACGGTATCGACGGGACCGAAGTCGGGGAGGCCGGCTGTGATCAGCTTCCAGGTCTTGCCGCCGTCGTGTGTGCGGTAGATATAAGGATGGTTGTCGTTGATGCGGAAGCGGCTCACGGAGGCGTAGACGGAGTCATCGTCGAAATGCGAGGCGCTGATCTGCGTAACTTTGCTCCAGGGCGTCACGTCTTTAGGAGTAATGTCGTTCCATTTCTTGCCGCCGTCGCGAGTCTGCCAGATCAGGCCATCGTCGGTTCCGGCCCAAAGCGTATTAATGTTCTTGAACGATGGCGCCAGAGCATAGATGACTCCGCGCTGTTTCTCCGCACCTTTAGGAATTAGATTGCCCGCGCTGGCTGGAACGCCGGGACTTTCGCGAGTCAGATCGTTGCTGATGGTCTGCCACGAATTTCCGCCGTCGGTAGTTTTGAAGAGCACGTTGCTGGCGAAGTAAAGCACGTGCGGATCGAGCGGCGAGAACATCGTGGGCTCGGAGCGGTCGGTGCGGAATTTCGGATTACGAAGAGGGATCGGCGTAATGTTCTGCACCTGGCCGGTGGACCAGTGAAACTTCGAAACCTCGCTTCTGCCGCCGCCGTAAATAATGTCAGGATCGAGCGGATCGGGTGCGACATAACCGTACTCGATTACGCCGACGGGATGCCATTCGCGGAAGGTGATGGCGCCATCGTTGCCGCGACTGGAGATGCACGCGGAGCCGCTCTCCTGCTGGCCGCCGCAGACGCGATAGGGAAAATCGGGAGTTACGGCAACATGGTAGAACTGCGCGGTGGGTTGGTTGTACCAGGAACTCCAGGAGGCTCCGCCAGTGACCGTCACGAGCGCGCCTTGATCACTCACGAGAAGAATAATGTTTGGGTTGTTGGGATTGATCCAGAGATTCTGATAGTCGTCGCCGCCCGGCGCCCCGCGAAAGCCAGACCAGGTTTTGCCCCCGTCGATGGACTTCATGGTTACGGTGCTGGCGCTGTAGACCACATCGGCGTTCTTCGAATCCACTCGGGGAATGGCGAGGTCGCCGCCGCCGATGCGGCCTGAGGGACGAGGATCATCGGTAATTTTTGACCAGCTTTCTCCTGCGTCGTCAGAGCGATAAAAAGCGAGCGGACCTGAGGCGATGGCGACTGTTGCATAAAGGCGCAGCCGATCGCTAGGAGCAATGGCGACGTAGATTTGCGAGAGATCTTTCGGGAGACCGTTTGTCAGAGGATGCCAGGTGTTTCCGCCATCGGCGGACTTGAATAATCCGCCGCCGATCCCGTTGACTTCGTTGTTGTCCTCCCACGGACCTTCCCGCGCCTCCCACATGGAGGCATAGACTACGTCGGGATTCGCGGGATCGATCTCGACATCGGACGCGCCGGTGTTCTCGTCTTTGTAGATAACCTTTTGCCAGGACTGTCCACCATCGGTTGAGCGGAAAAGGCCGCGCTCTTCGTTCGGACCATAAGGATGGCCGAGCACGGCCGCGAAGAGGCGGTTGGGATCACGCGGGTCGACGGCGAGCGCGGGAATTTGCAGGCCGTCGCGCAGGCCGAGATGTGTCCAGGTCTTTCCAGCGTCCGTTGATTTATAAATTCCGTTGCCGACCGAAAGATCGGGGCGATGCAGGCCTTCGCCGCTAGCCACATAAATGATGTTGGGATTAGAAGGCGCTACTGCGATGGCGCCGATGGACTGCGTCGACTCATGGTCGAAGATGGGCGTCCAGGTGCGACCGTAGTCGTCCGATTTCCAAACTCCTCCGTTGACCTGGCCCATGTAGAAAATATTTGGTTGACTGGGAACGCCAGTGGCGGCGCGGGTACGGCCTCCGCGAAACGGGCCAATCATGCGCCAACGCAGATCCTGATAAGTGTTCTCCGGAATCTGCTGCGCGGAACTCGATGAAATCGGCAAGAAAACCGAAACGCAAACGAGCAGACGAAGGACTAGCTGCGATATGGTCACCTGTGCCCCCTCAGACACCAAACGCCAAACCTGACAGCATAAACTAAAAGCGGCGGTGACGTGCGGCGGTGGTCAGCCGATTTCGTGCAAGCTTTGTTCCAGGCCGCCGGGCGGTGGTGCGGGCGTTGCGCCCGACTGGCTGGCCACCCATGCGCCGACGCGGTTTGCGGTTTCGTTGATTTGCGTCAGCGGCGTTCCCCTGAGATAGCCGTGCACCAGAGCGGCGGTGAAAGCGTCGCCAGCCCCGACGGTGTCGGCGACCTTCACTCTGAAGCCGGGATGTTCGCTGCTCTCGTCGGCGGTTACCAGGAGACTGCCGCTGGTGCCGCGCGTGACGCAAACCAGTTTCAGATCGTAGGAAGACAGCAGGCGGCGCGCCGAATCCTCTTGGCCACGTTGTTCGAGTTCGAACATCCCCATGATCCTCGGCAGTTCTTCATGATTCAGCTTGACTATGGATGCGAGCTTCATCGATTCCGCGAGCACTTGCGTCGTAAAGAAGTTCTGCCGAAGGTTAACATCGAAAACCCGCACCGCATTGGGGCGCGTGCCCTGCAAAAATTTACAAATAGTGGTGCGGCTGTCTTCCGATCGCTGCGCCAGCGATCCAAAACATACAGCATTGGCTCGCTGTGCCACTGCCTGCCATTGCGGCGTCCAAGCGAGAAAATCCCAGGCGATGGACTCGGAGATTTCAAAGCGTGGCTGGCCGGTACGGTCCACTTGCACTTTCACCGTTCCGGTCGGATGTTGCGCATCTTTCTGAATGAATTCGCTCGACAGGCCGAGCTGTCCCAGGCGATCGATCGCTTCCGCACCTAGAGAATCCTCGCCTAAACGGCTGACTGGAATTCCTTCATCCCCGAGCAGAGAGGTAATGTAGGCGAAGTTGGCGGGCGCTCCGCCTAGTTGTTTTCCGGCGGGTAGTAAATCCCAAAGCAATTCGCCCAGGCCGACTACGAGATGTTTTTCGCTCAGCATGAGGCTCTCCCGGCAGCGCGAAGACGTTGCAGGAACGAGGGAACTGGCGGAGAATCGGGACGCAGGCGTTGAAGTCCAGACATAGGGCAGGTCTCGCGAGAAAATCAAGCTACGTCGAAGGCCGGCAATCGATATGATGCACTTAATTCAACTCAAGAACTGCGTAAGACTGTTCGCGCTGCTGCTGGCGCTGGCTTCACAGGATAGCGCAAGTTGGCCGTTTGGCGCGTGGCATCGCGCGTCCGAGACGCCTATCATTGCGCCGCAGGGGGAAGGGTGGGAGGCGGCCGGCACGTTCAATCCTTCTGTAATTCTTCGCAACGGAAAAATCGTCATGCTCTATCGAGCTCAGGACAAGGGAGGCACATCGCGGCTGGGCTACGCGGAGAGTGAGGACGGGCTCCACTTTACGCGGCGGAGCGAACCGGTATTTGTGCCCGAAAAAGATTATGAAAAAGATGGAGGCGTGGAAGATCCTCGCCTGGTTCAGTTCGGCGACACTTACTATCTGACCTATACCGGCTACAACAAGAAGGATGCGCAACTCTGTCTGGCGACTTCGCAGGATCTCGTTCACTGGGAGCGGAGAGGAGTGATTCTTCCTGCCTACAAAGGAAACTGGAATGTGCGCTGGACGAAGTCCGGAGCAATCGTGCCGGAGAAAATTGGTGGCAAGTACTGGATGTACTTTCTCGCGACAAGTCGCGATAACAGCGATCAGATAGGACTGGCGTCGTCGACAGATCTTTTGCATTGGACCGAAGCCACCGATGCGCCAGTGTTGCCAGTGCGAGCGGGAAAGTTTGACTCGCGCGTGGCAGAGCCGGGGCCTGCGCCGATTCTGACGCCGAAGGGAATTGTTCTTATCTACAACGGTGCGGACGACAAGCTCGTCTATCGCACCGGCGTAGCGATGTTTAACCGGAACGATCCGCGGGCGCTGATCTCCCGGACCGACACTCCCATCTTCGGGCCGGAGAAGGAATGGGAGAAGGTGGGGCAGGTTCCGAATGTGGTGTTCGTCGAAGGAATGGTGCGGAAGGGCGAACGGTACCTGTTTTACTACGGCGGAGCGGATACCAATGTCGGCGTAGCAGAAGCGGCAGTGGCCCCCTAGCTGGCCGAGTGGCAAGTGAAAAACCGGGATCTCAGAGCACGAACGCAGAGAAAACGACGGCAGAAGCACTTCGGCTGTCGAAGGCTTACATACTGCTGATTCTGATGTAACGGCGCAAATCCGAGAGTGAGTGAATAATAATGTATCCCGCAAATACCAAGCCCACTGCGCCCACTACCGTCGTCATGACATGAAGTCCTGCCATAGCTTTTCTCATAAAGCTCCTTTTCGACCCATCCGAGTTTAGGATGTAGCTCCCATCCTAAAGGAAGCCCTGGCCTCTTTTAAAAAAAACTATTTTTTGGCTTTCGAATTTGGCGCGGATGAGTGCTCCCAGTCGCGAGTGCGGGAGACGGCTTCGTTCCAGCGCCGCCGCAATTGGTCCACTTGAGACTGGGGCATGTGCGGTGCAAATCGGCGTTCCTCCTGGGGCAGGCTAGAGATTACCTGCAGATTTTTCCAGAAGCCTACGGCCAGGCCAGCCAGAAACGCAGCGCCCTGAGCGGTTGTCTCTGTGACCGAAGGGCGCACGACCGGTACTCCGAGAATGTCCGCTTGAAATTGCATGAGAGCGTCGTTGGCCGAAGCGCCGCCATCCACGCGCAACTCCTCGAGGGGAGTGCCGGTGTCGGTTTGAACCGCGTCCATGAGATCAGCGACCTGATACGCAATACTCTCCAGGGCGGCACGCGCAATATGACCCGCATTGCTGCCGCGAGTGAGGCCGAAAATCGAACCGCGAGCGTCTGAATCCCAGTGCGGAGCTCCCAATCCCACGAATGCGGGAACGAAATATACTCCGCCATTGTCGGAGACTGAATTGGCCAAAGCTTCCACTTCCGAGGACGTACGAATGATTCCCAAACCGTCGCGCAGCCACTGGACCACGGCACCGCCGACAAACACGCTCCCTTCGAGCGCATAGTTCGTTCGGTCGCCGATTTTCCAGGCAACGGTGGTCAGCAGACGATTGGTCGATCGAACTGCGCGAGTCCCCGTGCTCTGCAACATGAAGCATCCCGTGCCGTAAGTGTTCTTCGTGACCTCGGAGGTAGTGCATCTTTGTCCAAAGAGCGCGGCCTGCTGATCGCCTGCGATGCCAGCGATGGGAATGCCGTTCAGGCCGGGGACGGAACTTACTTCTCCATAAAACTCGCTGGAGGGCCGGACCGTGGGCAACATCGATCGTGGAATCCGAAAAAGATCGAGAAGATCCTTATCCCAGCTTCCGGAATGAAGATTGAAAAGCATGGTGCGGGATGCATTGCTGGCGTCGGTGATGTGCAGACGGCCGCCAGTCAACTTCCAAAGCAGCCAAGCGTCTACAGTGCCGAATGCCAACTGATTCGCATCGGCGAGTTGGCGGGCGTTGGGCACGTGATCCAGAATCCAGCAAATTTTGCTGGCGGAGAAGTAAGCGTCGATCAGCAAGCCGGTGCGTTGCTGTATCAGATCTTCATGGCCTTGTGCTTTGAGATCTGAACAGAATGCCGCGGTGCGGCGATCCTGCCAGACAATGGCGTTGTAGATGGGCTTGCCGGTTGTGCGATCCCAGACGATGGCGGTTTCGCGCTGGTTAGTGATGCCAACGGCGGCCACATCGCTCGGCTGAACCTGAGCTTGGGCTAACGCCTCGAGCGCGACGGCAATCTGGGACGCAGCAATTTCTTCGGGATCGTGCTCAACCCATCCGGGCCGGGGAAAGATCTGTGTGAACTCGCGCTGGGCGACGGATCGAACCCTGCCTTCTTGGTCAAACAGGAGGGCTCGGGAGCTGGTCGTGCCCTGATCAAGAGAGAGAATGTAGCGCAAGACGCCTCCTGTTTCAGCCGTGTCGAATCAAGATCAAGATGAAGATTGGTACGCGCGCAAAAATCTTCGAATAGCGAAATCGTAAACTGCAGCGCCGACCAGTCCGCCCAGCAGCGGCGCAACTACGGGCACCCACCAAACACGAGGCCCGTCAGTGAGGCCATTGTTCTTGAATCCGGCCAAAGCTGTGAAAAGGCGCGGGCCCAAGTCGCGTGCAGGGTTAATAGGATATCCATGCATACCGCCGAAGCTCATGCCAATGGCCACGACGACCAGACCGATCATCAGTGGCGCGAGGTTCGCTCCGGGAGGGACGTTGAACTCGTCGGTAATGGCCAGCACGAGGAGCAGCAGAAGAGCGGTGCCGATCACTTGATCGAGAAATCCTGCCTGCGTCCACGCTGGAAATGCGGGGAAAGTGGTGAACACTCCCGCGGTTCTTTCCAGCTGAGGGTCGACCTGGTGGAACGCCGGCAGATAGTCCCGGTACGTCAGCGCAGCGGCAAGGAATGCTCCTGAAGTTTGCGCGACAGAATATGGCACCACCTTGCGCCACGGGAAGCCACGGAACACTGCGAGCGCGAGAGTGACCGCGGGGTTGAGATGGCCGCCGGAGATTTTTCCGGAGACATAAATTCCCATGGTCACTGCGAGCCCCCAACCCAAAGTGATGTTGGTGTATCCGCCGTGAACGGTGGCCGCCGGAGTGTTCGCGGGAAACAGAACGACCATGGCTACCACGCCCGTGCCAAACAGAATGAGGACGAAGGTTCCAAGGAACTCGGCAATCAGTTCGGCAATTAAGGTTGGCGGCTTATTCATTCAGGACGTCTTCTGCTCGAGGAACGGGCTTTTGAATCGCGAGTAGTCTACTAGGATTTCAGGCCGCGCTGCAGCTTTCGATTTCGCCCGGCGAGCCCCACGAGGCCCGATCATTCCCCCAGTAACTGAAAGTGTGAGAGTAGGGTCATTTCCCCCCTTGACACGGGGGAGGAGGTCTGTAAGATAGAAGAATATTTATTCATCATTATGAATAAATATTCATAATGAATAAAGTGCTGCGTCATAGGGCAGTTTTGGAGGCGTTGCGGCAGGGACCGGTCGCCAGCCAGGAAGATCTGCAGCGGGCCTTGCGCAAGCGGGGGTTCAAGGTGGGGCAGGCTACGCTGTCGCGGGATATCCGGGATCTGAATTTGAGCAAGACGGCGGGCGGCTACAACCTGCCTCAAGCCGATAGCGCTTCTGGCCTGGCTTTACCCCCGGTGCAGCGTTTGGTTCGAGAGTTCGTGCTGGACGTGCGTCCGGCGCAGAACCTGCTGGTGTTGAAAACGATTACAGGCAGCGCGCAGCCGGTGGCGGCGGCGCTCGATGAGCAGGAGTGGGAGGAAATGGTGGGAACGATCGCCGGGGACGACACCATCCTGATCATTTGTCCCGACAAGGATTCTGCCCGGAAGGTTGCAGTCCGGATTGAGGAAATGCTCGGCTGATGTCGGCGAAACTCAAAAGCGCGGTGCTCGGAGCCAGCGGCTATTCAGGACTGGAGTTGACGCGTATTCTCGAGCGCCATCCGCGCTTGGCGAAGCCCCTGTTGCTGCGTCGCGAGGGCAGTGAAGGTCCGGAAGATCTGTCGGAAATATTTCCAGAGCTTTCCGGCAACGGAGGCTATCCGCTGCGCACGCTCTCCTGGGCAGAACTAAAAAACCATGGCGTGGAATTGCTTTTTTTAGCGACGCCGCATGAAGCATCGCGGTCTCTGGTGCCCGAGGCCGTGGCCCACGGATTGCGGGTGATCGACCTCAGCGGTGCGTGGAGGCTGAAACAGGCGCAGCATCGCGCGATTTATTCGTTTCAGGATGCGGACGCGGTCACCGCCGAGGAGTTAACGGCGAAAGCCGTATATGGTCTGCCGGAGTTGAATGGCGGCTGTATCGCGGCCGCGCAGCTGGTGGCGAATCCAGGTTGTTACGCGACGTCGGTAATTCTGGCCCTGGCGCCACTACTCAAGGCAAACCTTATCGATCGGGAGCGCGGAATCATTTCCGACTCGAAGTCTGGAGTATCGGGAGCGGGCAAGGCGCCGACGTCGCGCACTCATTTCGTTTCGGTGGCAGATAACCTCTCCGCCTACTCCGTGTTCAATCATCGGCATTTGGGAGAGATGGTAGAGCAGTTGGGACTGCAAGATGCGGAGCTCACTTTTACGCCGCATCTGCTGCCGATTCCGCGCGGAATTTTGTCGACCATTTACGTGCATCTGAATCGGGCCATGGAGCCGGCGGAAGTGGAGGCATGCCTGCGGGATTTCTATGCGGGAAGGCATTGGGTGCGAGTGTTTACGACCCCGCAGCTGCCGCAGCTGCAGTTTTCTCTGCACACGAATTATTGCGATCTTGGATTTTGCCTGGCAGAGGATGGCAGGCGCCTGGTGCTGGTTTCCTGCGTGGACAATCTTCTGAAAGGCGCGGCAGGACAGGCCGTGCAGAACATGAATCTGATGTATGGCTGGGAAGAACGGGAGGGCTTGCAGTGACCATTGTGGTGAAGGTGGGCGGAGCCGCGATCGACGATGCTCGAACTCTGCGAAAGTGTGCGCAGTCCATCGCGGAACTGGCGCAGGATGGTCACCGCGTGGCCGTGGTTCATGGCGGCGGCGGAGCGCTGACCCGCATGCTGGAACGACTGGGCAAGAAAAGCGAGTTTGTGGAGGGGTTGCGCGTCACCGATGCGGAGACTCGAGACGTGGCGCTCATGGTGTTAGGTGGGATTGTCAACAAGAATCTGGTGGCCGCGATTCAGGCAGCGGGCATGCCGGCGATTGGATTTTGCGGCGGCGACGGCATGACATTCCGCGCGCGAAAGAAATTTGTTCACGGCCGGGACCTGGGATTTGTTGGCGAGATCTGTTTCGCCGAGCCGTGCTGGATCGAAGCGCTGTGGCGTCAAGGAGCAATCCCCGTGATGGCTTCGCTGGCCCTGGGAGCCGATGGCCAATACTACAATGTAAACGCGGACGAGATGGCGGCATCATGCGCCGCGGCTTGCCATGCAAACACTTTGATCTTCCTGACTGACGTGCCCGGAGTAAGAGATGCGTCGGGAAGCGTGATGCCGTGGCTCAGCACCAAGCAGGCTGCCGAACTGGAGGCCAGTTCGATCATCAGTGGCGGCATGTTGCCCAAACTGCACGCTTGCGGACTGGCGCTGAAACAAGGAGTGGGACGAGTGAGAATCTTGCCGGCAACCGAGGTGGAGATGTTGCCGCAGTTCTATCTAACCAAGCTGTCGTGTGGTACGGAGGTCACGTATTCATGAGGCCGTCGATTAGCTCCCCTCGTAAATTTCAAAGTGTGGATACGCAGGCAGAGAAAAAGGAGACAAAGTTGAACAGTCACGTGCAAGGCAGGACGGCGGCCGTACCGGCGAGAGCGCCGCAAGGATTCTGGTGTCCGGACCTGGTTTCGACTCTCGATCTGGGTCCGGCCGGGGTCGATGCGGTTTTGAATCTGGCCGGAATTATGAAGGCGCGTCCGGCCGATTTTCGCAAAGCCCTCGCCGGTCGGCAGATGGTGATGTTTTTCGAGAAACCTTCTTTACGAACCCGGTTGACGTTCGAGGCTGGAATGGCGGGCCTGGGGGGCACGGCGATGTTTGTCGACCAGAGACACGAGCGACTCGATGCCCGCGAGACTTTGAGTGACGTGGCACACAACCTGGAGCGATGGGTGGATCTGATTGTGTTGCGCACCTTCTCCCAGCAGACCATTGCAGGCATGGCCAAGCACGCTCGTGTGCCGGTGATTAACGCGCTCAGCGATCGCGAGCATCCCTGCCAGGCGCTGGCCGATTACTTAACTTTGCAGGAGCGGTTTGGGGATATGAAGAACCGCTGCCTGGCGTATGTGGGCGATGGCAACAACGTGGCGCACTCGTTGCTGCTCACGTGCGCGTGCCTGGGGTCATCGATCCGCGTGGCAACGCCCCCGGGTTATGCGCCGGATGCTCAGATTCTCGCAGATGCGCGCGAAATTGCCGAAGACACCGGCGCCGAAATTCGTTTGCTGACCGACCCGCATGAGGCAGTGAACGGAGCCGATGCAGTTTACACGGACGCGTGGGTCAGTATGGGTCAGGAAAAGGAGGAGGGCGAGCGCGCTCGGATTTTTCCGCCTTATCAGGTGAATCGAGAATTGATGGCAGAAGCCGCGCCCCATGCAGTTTTTATGCATTGCCTTCCTGCTCACCGCGGTTTGGAAGTGACCGACGAGGTGATGGATTCGGAGCAGTCTCTGATTTTCGAGCAGGCGGAAAACCGGCTGCACGTGCAGAAAGCGATTCTTTATTTACTGCTGGGCGGCAGCGATCGTCTGCCCGCGAGGAGTGCTCATGCCTGAAAAAATTGTTCTTGCTTATTCCGGAGGACTCGATACCTCCATCATTATTCCGTGGCTTAAGGAAAATTACGCTTACAACGTGATTGCGATGGTCGGCGACGTGGGCCAGGGCGATGACATCGAAGCCGTGGTCGAGAAAGCTTATGCGACCGGCGCCACCCAAGTGGTCGTGGAAGATCTCCGGGAAGAGTTTTTGACGGGATATGTATTTCCCGCGTTGCGAGCCGGTGCGGTGTACGAGCATAAATATCTCCTGGGCACGTCACTGGCGCGTCCTGTAATTGCGAAACATCAGGTGGAAGTGGCGCTGCGCGAAGGAGCGACGGCGGTTGCGCACGGCTGCACGGGCAAGGGCAATGACCAGGTGCGGTTTGAGTTGACGTATCAGGCGCTCGCGCCAGAGCTCAAGGTAGTTGCCCCGTGGCGAGAGTGGTCGCTGAAATCGCGTGAGGATTGTCTGGATTACGCCGAGCAGCACGGCATCCCGGTGGCCGCCAGCCGCGAGAAGATACATAGCCGCGATCGCAATCTGTGGCACCTCAGTCACGAAGGTGGAGAACTCGAAGATGCCGCGAACGCCCCGTTGGCGACTACGTGGCAGATGACGAGGTCGCCGCAAGAGGCGCCCGACAAGGATGAGCAAGTAACCATTGGCTTCGAGAAAGGGAATCCCGTCGCAGTCGATGGCATGAAGCTTGATCCGGTTTCACTCGTCGAACTGCTCAACGAGATTGGATCCCGCAATGCCATCGGTCGCGTTGACCTGGTGGAGAATCGCTTCGTCGGAATGAAGTCGCGCGGGTGTTACGAAACACCGGGTGGAACTCTGCTGATTGCGGCGCATCGCGAACTGGAAGCGTTGTGTTTAGAGCGTGAAGTGGCACACTTCAAACAGAACGTGGCCCTGAAGTATGCCGAGCTCGTCTACTTTGGATTGTGGTTCACGCCCCTGCGCGAGGCGTTGGACGCTTTCGTTGCCAGCACGCAGACGGAGATGACCGGCAGCGTGACGCTGTCTCTCTACAAGGGAAATGTTTCAGTCGTGAGCCGGCAGTCGGAGCATTCGCTGTATCGCACCGATCTCTCGTCGTTCACGATGGGCGATAGTTACGATCAGAAGGATGCGGCGGGATTTATTCGGATCCTAGGATTGCCTTCGCGTACGCGCGCGCGGGCTCGCGTGGAGGTGGCACGATGAAGATGTGGTCGGGGCGGTTCCGGCAAGCGCTGGATCCGCAATTCGAACATTGGCAGCGGTCGTTTGATTTCGATCGACGGCTGCTGACTTACGAGCTCGCGGCCAGTGGAGCGCACGCCCGCGCTTTGAAAAATGCCGGTGTTCTATCCGCGGACGAACTTATCAGCATCCTGGAGGGTCTGCAGCAGATTGGCGAGATGGCGGCTGCGTCCCAGGGCTTCGTGCAGGACGAAGAAGCCGAGGATGTGCATCACTTCGTCGAGAAGCAGTTGGTCGTGCGGATCGGCGACGTTGGATACAAGCTGCACAGCGGCCGCAGCCGCAACGAACAGATTGCTACCGACCTGCGTCTCTATGTGCGCGCGGCGATCGATGAGTTGCGAAAGGGACTGGCTGAACTCTGTGGAGCTTTCATCGACCGTGCCGAACAATCTGGCAGCACGACCATGCCGGCTTACACGCATTTGCAGCATGCAGAGCCGGTGCTGGTGGGGCATTGGCTGCTGGCTTACGTAGAAATGTTTCTGCGGGATGCGGACCGCCTTGCCGATTGCCGCAAGCGTCTGAATGTGTGTCCGTTGGGGTCGGGCGCAGTAGCTGGTGCAACGCTGCCGCTTGATCGCAATTTCATGGCGGATGAACTCGATTTCACTGCTCCGACGGCGAACAGCATCGACGCCACCAGCGACCGCGATTTCATTCTAGAATTTGTCAACGCACTTTCCCTTCTAAGTTTGCATTTGAGCCGGTGGGCGGAGGAGATGATCATCTTCTCGACGCAGGAATTCGGTTTTGTCCATTTGCCGGAGGCTTATTCCACCGGCAGCAGCGCCATGCCGCAGAAGAAGAATCCAGATCTTCTGGAACTGGTGCGCGGCAAGACGGGCCGCATCATGGGAAGCGCAATGGCACTGATGATTGCGTTGAAAGGCCTGCCTCTGGCTTACAACAAAGACTTGCAGGAAACCCAGGAGCCGCTGTTCGATGCGGCGGATACGGTGCTAAGCCTGTTACCGCTGATTGCCGCGTTTGTGAAGGTAGTGGAATTCGACCACGCGCGCATGAACGACGGAGCGCAGTCGGGATTTATGAATGCGTGGGCGGGCGCGACTTACCTGGTCAACCGCGGTGTCCCTTCACGACTGGCGCACGAGCAAATCGGCAAAGCGGTAAAGCTGTGCATGGAAGGGAATTGTGAACTTCAGGATCTTCGGCTCGACGAATTGCAGGGGCTCAATCCTATATTCGATAAGAATTTTTATGACTGCCTGAAACCAGATGCGGTGCTGGCGATTCACGACGTAATCGGAGGCACGGCGCCAGCCCGAGTGCGGCAGGAAATTGCGGCGACCAGAAAGAAAATCGAATCTCTGCGAGAGGAGGTCAATTTCCATGCGCACGCGTAAAGCTATTTTGCCGGATGCCAAGCACATCCATGAACTGATCTCCTCGTATTCGAATGACGGCACTCTACTGCCACGCACGCTGGCGGAGATTTGCGAAAACGTAAGAGACTTCGTGGTTCTCGAACACGAAGGCCGCATTATTGGATGTGGAGCTCTGCACCTTTATGGCACGCATCTCGCTGAGATTCGGTCGATCACTGTGGGATCGCGGGCGCAGGGTCAAGGTGGGGGAAGCCGGCTGATGAAAGCTTTGATGGCCGAAGCAAAGCGGCATCGGGTGGATTGCATTTGCCTGTTCACGCGGGCGCCGGAATTTTTTGCGCGCCAGGGATTCGAGATGGCGCGACGGGAAGATCTTCCTGACAAGATTTACAAAGACTGCCACGTGTGTCCCAGGTTCCACTGCTGTGATGAAGTTGCCATGGTGCGAGGAAAGCTTCCAACATTCGCCATCCTTCCGGAGCCTCCGAACTGGCTGGTGAAGCTTCAGGTTTGAAGCAACTCGCTGGACGCTTCGCGCGCTCTGGCAGGGCGCGGAGCATCGGACTCGGCGTCCAAAGGGGGCCATCAGTTTTCCGACATTAGAAATCCACAGATCCCGCTCCCAGTGCTATGATTCCCAGCGGAAACCACAACTATGTCTATCGCGACACCGAGCCGTTCCGTTGAAATTTCTCCCGATTCGTCGTCTTCTTATAGGGGTCCCTTGGCGGTGGTGACCACGCTATTTTTCATGTGGGGTTTCCTTACCTGCCTGAATGACATTCTTGTACCGCACCTGAAATCAATTTTCGACCTGAATTACAGGCAGGTCATGCTGGTTCAGTTCGCTTTTTTTGGAGCGTATTTTCTTTTCTCCATACCTTCGGCGAAGATTATTGACTGGATCGGCTACCAGCGGTCGATGGTGGTGGGTTTGCTTGCCATGGGCGTGGGCGCATTTCTTTTTGTTCCGGCCGCTAGCGTGCCGTCGTACCCGCTGTTTCTGGCGGCACTTGTTGTGCTAGCCGCGGGCATCACTTGCTTGCAGGTGGCGGCTAATCCCTACGTGACAGTACTGGGTAAGCCTGAAACGGCGTCGAGCCGCCTGAATCTTACGCAGGCGTTCAATTCTCTGGGCACTTTTCTGGCGCCTTTTTTCGGAGGTCTGCTGATTCTGAGCGCCGCTCCGAAAGCCATGGAGGAAGTCCGCGCCATGGCTCCCGACGCGCTGCAGGCCTATCGACTGCATGAAGCAGCCACGGTCAAGACGCCATACGTAGGCTTGGGTATCGCTCTTGTGGTTCTGGCGGCGGCAATCGGAAGTTTCAAGCTGCCGAAAATTCCCCAGGCTCAGCACAAAGTCGGCGAAAAAGTGAACGACTCTATTTGGAGGCACCCGAACTTGATTTTTGGCGCGATCGGCATTTTTGTATACGTTGGCGCCGAGGTGGCTATTGGGAGTTTTCTCGTTAACTATTTCAGCCAGCCGGAGATCGGCGGCATGACCGAAAAAGTGGCGGCCAGTTTCGTTGCCTTTTACTGGGGCGGAGCCATGGTCGGGCGCTTCATCGGATCCGGACTACTGCAAAAGATGAAGACCGGACAATTGCTTGGCATTTGCGCAGTGTGTGCTGCCGCCCTGGTCACAACTTCCATGATCGGCACGGGACACTTCGCCATGTGGAGCATCATTCTGGTTGGATTCTTCAATTCCATCATGTTCCCCAGCATCTTCACCTTGGGCGTGGCGGAACTTGGCCCGCTTACCGGGGACGGTTCCGGAATTATGATCATGGCGATTGTGGGCGGAGCGATTATTCCCTTAGCGCAGGGTGCAATTGCTGACCGGATCGGGATTCATCACGCCTTCTTCCTGCCGGTTATTTGCTATCTCTATATCCTCTACTTCGCGCTAAGCGGCTCTAAGCCCAATAGCGAACGCCACGCCCGGAGCTAGATGGGCTAGTCCGGGGGGCAACTCTAATAGTCGAGTGCACCGTGGCGAGCGGCGATCTAAATCGAACGACAGGAGCGCTTTTTAGACGAACACCGATATCAACTCGGGGGTGCATCGGGAGTTCGACATCAATTTGACAGCATCTTCGGCCGTAAACCTTCCCATGGCCAAAGCCAGCTTCTTGTTGGTTGTGGTCTGAATGGGCGTCCGATCAATTCGCAGGACGTATTCAGCGGCACGCGCTCCGCCGCGGTTCACTTTTACCAGAAATTTCGTATTTTTCATGGGCTCCCTTTGGCTCAGGACAGGTGCAGTAGCTAGAATAGACATGATGTGTACATCCTTGTAACAGCGGCAAAAGCGCAGTTCCCTCAGAGACGCGCTAAGTGCAAGAAACAATTAAGAGGGCGAAGTTACTTATGAGACCTGAAGGAATTTAAGAAGAGATAATAACTCCATTTCTATGTTAGGCTTGCGGGCTGCAATTGTCAAGCTTTTGACAGTAGTGCTTTGACGGTAGTGGTGCAGTTTGAATCCTCTCACCCTAGTATCGCAATGGAAGTATCGCAATGGAGGCGTGGAAACCTGCTTCGCTGAAAGCCATGCCGCCGCAGTCGGACATACTGTAATCAGGGTTGAGAAAGCGATGGGGGTGGTGAAGGGGTACGTCCAGCTCAAAGCTGTGACTGCGACAAAAGCAAATGGCGAGCGTGGCGGCGATCTCTAAGAAAGTCTCAGAACCACAGTCCCCACAGCCAATCGACGCTGGCATGAGTAATGGTCGAGGCCGGAACACGCCGGTGTTCGCGCCATGCGCGTCCATAGAAAATTCCTGCGATCGTTGCCAACAAAACGTAGCGCCAATTGAAATGTGCGGAGCGCTTGTTGAAGTGTGATAGGCCAAAGAGAATCGAGGCAGTCAGGAGGGCTGCGCGACGCCCCACGCGTCGCTCCAGCAAGTTCTGTACCCAGGCGCGAAAGAAGAGCTCTTCCGGCACAGCGGTAAAGAAAAATATCGCCACCCACCGCAGGAGTGCGCTGCCGATTCCCGGGAGGTTTCGATGCGGGTGGATGAAGCCCAGCGCCAGTCCCAGTGCGATAACGATGGGCGTGAAGAAAGCAAGCTCGCGGAAACCGGTTTTCCAGTCACTCCACTGCAGGTGGAAATCGAATCCCGTATCGCTCAATTGCCGGATGGCTAGAAATCCGTACAAGCCAGCATCCACCAGCAACAATTCGTTCAAGGCCCGCAGGCCGCTTGGCCATGCGCCGTCAAACCACCGCAGGTCGACAGCGAGGCCCAGCACGAGCAGGATGAACGCATCTCGCCAGTCGCCGCGCTGTTGAGGATCGGCAGTTGCGGCACGCATCAGCAGCCATGCAATGGCCACGGGTAGAGCGGAGTAAAATGCAAACCACTCCCACCGAAACGTGTGCAGCGAAAGCGAAACAAGCGCGTAGGGCGCGACCAGGAGCGCCGGAACACTCACGCGCAGAGCGGCGGGCCATCGCGCCACAGCGCGCGCAATCCCTTCCGGCATCAAGCCGAACAAAGCCGCAGGAGCCAGTTCCAAGCCAAGCGCCGCAATCGAAATTGACGTCACGTTTTGCATCGATTCATCTTAAAACGGGACTCCACCCGGCACCGCTTGTTTCAACGCCGCTTCCCCGCTAGAATTCCTTCGCATCCCGCAGGAGGTACAAGATGGCCGCAGCTCCGCTCCCGCCGATGTCCGCAGACGCTCCCTCGCCTGAGACTGCTCCGCTTTCCGAAGGCGCGCGCATTATTAACACTTTCATTGCGCCCTCAAAAACTTTTACCGACCTGCGCCGCAATGCGAGTTGGTGGGGACCATGGCTATTGATCTCCCTCATCTCGCTGCTATTCGTATATTCGATGGACCGGCAGATCGGATTTGATCAGATCAGCAAGAACGAGATTGCCCATTCCTCGCGGGCCGATCAATTCGACAAGCTCCCGGCTGACCAGCAGGCGAGACAGATTAGCTTTTCGAGCAGCCTGGTTCGCTACCTGTCATACGGAATTCCAGTGATGATCTTGTTGTACTTCGCGGTCACCAGCCTGGTGCTGTGGGCCACGTTCAAGTTTGGCGCCGGGGCGGATGTTAGTTATAAAACCGCTTATGCCATCGTTTTTTATGCGGCGCTGCCCGGGGTCATTGGATCAATACTGGGCGCAATTTCGCTGTTTGCCGGAGTTAATCCCGAGGGCTTCAACGTAAACAATCCGGTGGCAACGAATCCGGCCTACTTCATGGATCCGACCACCAATAAATTTCTCTACGGCATGGCCTCAGCACTTGATGCGATCGTTATCTGGACGATCATACTGCTGGGAATCGGCTTCTCCTGCAACAGTAAAGTAAAACGCACCACGGCGATTGTGATGGTGGCCGCGTGGTATTTATTCTGGAAATTGGGCCTCGCAGCGCTGGCTGCAAGGTCTTAGCAGAATGGACCCAAATTGGTATCCGATATTATGATCTGGCAGGTCGAGGAGGTTTCAATGAAACGTATTCTTGTCACGATTTTCTTTGCATGTTTCTGCGTTGGTGCTGGGTGGTCGCAGGCCGCAACGGCCCCTTCTTCCGCACCTGCCGCGCAAGCTTCGGCGCCGGTGAAGGATCCTGTAACGGCTTCGCTGCGCCTGCTGCTGCCGCGGTCGCGGAATAATACTCTTGGCGCCATTACTGCCATGCCCGCCGACAAGTTCAATTACAAGCCAACGCCCGATCAGATGAGCTTCGCGCATCTGGTCGTCCACATTATTGGCTCCAACAACAGCGGATGTGCTAAGGCGGCTGATGTTGCCGCGCCCAAGGTTGAAGAAGCCAAAGAAACTGATGCCAAGGAGAAACTGCTAGCCGCAGCTACGGCTTCGTTCGACTTTTGCGGGGAGGCGCTCGGCAAGATGGACGACTCCAAGCTTGGCGACAGCGTTGAACTTTTCGGAGGGAAGCAATTTCCGCGCGCCATGGCCGCGCTGGGACTGGCCAGCGGATGGGCCGATCACTATGCTGCAGCCGCCATGTACTTGAGGCTGAACAATATCCTTCCGCCGTCGGCGCAGCCGAAAAAATAGGACTCAGGCCGTTTGCGAGTTCTCCAGCGGCGCGGCTGAAGCCACGCCCTTTTAAATCGGCTTCACGAGCGTATCGCTCAGCTCTACCTACTTGATCTGCACCAATTCACCCGATGTTACCGGCTGAATCGCCGGTGCAGGGTGCTGGGGGGCGCGCCAGCTATCGAAGATCGACACCTGGTGGACGCACGAAACCGTGCAGTGAGGTGCGCAGCTTTTTTCCGTGAGGTATTCGCGGCGCATATCATCGCGGGTGTAGGTGGCGAGGGGCACGCCGGGATAGCCGCGTTGTTGCGAGCAGTAGTGGACTAATCCGTCTTCGCAGATGTAGAGATAGCGTGCGCCGGCGCGGCAGCGCCAATCATTGGGCAGGCCTTCCGCGATGTTGTCCTGGAAGGCGTTGATGCGGGTGAAGCTGCTCTTCTCCCACGATTTCATTTCGTCGTAGATGCGGCGCTCTTCGTCATTCAGCGGCTGCACCTGGCCGCTGCCGTCGTGGATGATGCCGATGGTCGAGGTGAAGCCGAGCTCTAGGGCGCGCTTGCCAATGGTCAACGCGTCCTGCGGATTCGAAATGCCGCTGCCCACAACGGAATTGATGTTCACGTGAAAATCCGCGTGTTCGGCAAGGAGCTGCAGCTTCCTGTCGAGAACCTTCAAACTTTTCTTCGAGACTTCGTCGGGATTCACGTTGTCGATGGAGATCTGCAGCCACTCGAGTCCGGCGCGGTTCAGGCGCTTGATTCGTTCCGCGACCAGCAGATAGCCGTTGGTGATAAGCCCGGCGATCATGCCGTTTGCGCGAATGCGGTGGATCACATCATCGAGTTCAGGATGCAATAGAGGCTCGCCGCCGGAAATGGTGACAACGGCTGTACCCAGTGCGCCCAGCTTATCGATGCGGCGGAACATTTCTTCCGTGGGGACGGGCTTCGAGAAATCGTCGAACTCGTTGCAGTAGGTGCAGGCCAGGTTGCAACGGCGGATGGGGATAATGTGCGCCAGCAATGGATGATCGGTTGAGGCGACAGCGCGTGCCGCCATGGCAGCGCCGCGCAGGTTGCGGTGCAGGGCTTTGGCGCGGCGGCGCAAGGTGGTGAGGGCGAGTGGCATGGATGAATACTTTCATTACAGCATGGATATGGGGTCACTGTCAGGTTTGACAGCAGCGTTCTGCGAATTTTGAAGGGCGAACGGCGCTAACGGACCGCCGTGCCGCACGTTGCGGTGGGTGCTCAGTTTGCCGGACGGGATGAGCAAACACTCGCGCTGCGCTCGATGGACAGCCGTGGGCGGCTGTCCCCACGTGAGCGTCTCGGCAAACCGGGCTCACCCATGTTGCAATTAGCCTGAAAAACAGAAGTCGCAGCGAGCATAATTTGCCGCCGAGGAGGTATTCAGCATGTTGAAAGCTTAGGGTATCTCTCTTGCTCTGGCTTGCTCGCAATGAGCACCACTGACACGGCGCCGCCCGATTGGGCTCTGAATGCGACCACCATCGAGGCCTGCAGCTGCCCGATGTTCTGTCAGTGCTACTTCAACACTAAACCTGCCGCCCATCACGAACATGGCACGGCAGCTCACTATTGCCAATTCAACAATGCTTACAAGGTGAACCGCGGACACTACGGCTCTGTCAATCTTGACGGCGCGAAGTTCTGGATCACTGGCGATCTGGGTGCCGATTTTTCGCAGGGCAAAATGGATTGGGCCCTGGTTACATTTGACAAGGCCACGACTAAAGACCAGCAAGACGCCCTCGGTGCGATCATCCCCCACGTCTTTCCCGTGAAATGGAACTCACTCCAAACTACGGTGGGGAACATCGACACATGGGAATTCAACAAAGATGAAGCGCACGCCACGATCGACGGCGGGAAAACCGCGGAAGTAAAGCTGCACCGTTTTGCCGGAAATACCGACGGGCCGGTCGTGATCCACAACCTGAAATACTGGGGAACACCGCGAAACGACGGTTTCGTGATGATGCCGAACGATGTTGAGGCCTATACGACGGGGGCGAAGGCATTCGAGCACAAAGGAACCAACGGGTTCTTGATCACGCTCGACATGGCTTCTACCGACGTCAAACAATAATTCACAAACGTTCGCAAAAGCTGGGCCGGAGAATCGGGATTCTTCGGCCCTTTATATCTCGCGGCAGCTTTTGGGGTTTTTGCGGACCCGCAGCCTGTTTCATCCGCTAAGCAATTCGTGCCCTGCTTGGCGCAGCAAGTCGCCTGCGCGGGTGCTGTTCTCTTCAGGAATCAGAATGTAATCCGTATCGTAGGTTGAGATTGCGAAGATCGGAATGCCGTTGTTCGATAGCGGCTCGATGAAAGAGAGAAGGACTCCGGTTTGAGAGAAGAGGAACGGGCCTTCGAGTTTCAGGCACATCCAGCGCAGGGCAGGCGTTCCATCTTCGGGGATATCTTCCGCAGGGCAGACGATGGAGAGTTCGTCGGCGGTACGGGTAGCGGAGGTGAATTCGCCCTTCATGGCCCAGTCGGGAATGGGGGCGTCCGGATCAAGGCGGACGATGGCGTAGCGAGCCGGGAGTGGGCGGAATTTCAGCATGGATGATGGATTCAAGAGTCTAATACATCATCTAGATGGATAGATTTCGCGGGCATGAGTGCCCGCGCCACAAGGTCGCCTCGCTCGCCGGACAGCCGAGGGCGGCTGTCCCCCCATACAAACTTCAACCTTCTACCGCTTTGCGAACTGCGGCTTTCGCCAGTAAGCGTGTCGAATCCAAGACTGGCAGCGGTGCGGATTCGGGCGTGACCAGCAGCGGGATTTCGGTGCAGCCCAAAACGACCGCGTCGCAGCCTTCGTCTTTGAACGAGCGAATTACTTCCACGTAATAGGTTAGGGATCGCGGCAGAAATTGGGCATTGACCAGTTCGTCCATGATGATCTGGTCGAGGTGCTCGCGCTGCTCGGCACCTGGAATGCGGTGCTCGATTCCGGCGGCCTTCAGCGCTTCGCGGTAGACCGGACCTTCCATCAGATAACGAGTGCCAAGAACGGCAAGGCGTTTGAACTCGCGGCGCTGCGCCTCTTTCGCGACTTCTCTCGCAATGTGTAGCCAGGGGCGCGGTGATCGGTGCTCGATCAAATCGAAGGCCTGGTGGATGGTGTTGTCCGGACAAATAAGAAAGTCCGCGCCCGCCCGGGCCAGCTTTTCCGCGGAAGATAGCATGAGTTCGGCAACGCCCGCCCAGTCTCCCGCGTGAACGCGCTGCATGTATTGCGCAAGCGAGTACGAGTGCAGAGAGACTTCGGGATGATCATGCTTACGCAGCATCTGGGCGCCTTCGAGGGAGATAGTGCGATAGCAGAGTGCGGCTCCCTCGGTGCTGCAAGCGACGATGCCGATGTGTTGGGGCATTAAGAAACTATCTGGCGGCGGCGGCGTCGAAGAGGTTCAAGAATTCCAGTTTCTTCTCCGCCGGTAGGAACGAAGCTTCGAAGGAATTGCGAGCGAGTTCGCGGAGGTGCTCGTCGGTGAATGCGAAGGTTTGCTGCGCGAGTTGGTATTCGCGGGCGAGCGTGGTGCCAAACATGGCGGGGTCGTCGCTGTTGAGCGTGATCATCACACCGCGGTCAAAGTAGCTTTTCGCGGGATGGTCGGCAATGTTGGGGCAGAGACCGGTGCGCTGGTTGCTGGTGAGGCAGATTTCGACGGGGACTTGGCGCTGCGCAAGTTCTTCCACGAGATCGGAATCGTGGAAGGCGGTCAGGCCGTGACCGATGCGCTCGGCGCGCAGGTTGAGGGCTCCCCAAACGGATTCGGGAGGGCCGGTCTCGCCGGCGTGGGCGGTGAGGTGCATGCCATGGTCGGCGGCCCAGGCGTAGGCGTCGCGGAAAAGTTCGGGGGGCGCTTTTTGTTCGTCGCCGCCGATGCCGATACCGACCACTTCGCGGTCGTGATACTGGACGGCAAGCTCGAAGACTCTTTGTGCTGCCTCCGGGCCGAACTGGCGGACGGCGTCGAAGACCCAGAGGAGTGAGATGCCGAAGTCACGCTCACCACGGGCGCGGCCTCGGTCGAGTCCTTCGAAGATGGCGGCGAAATCCTGCTTGCGCCAAAGGCAGACGCCGACCGAAATGTAAACCTCCGCGTGCAGAACATGTTCGTCTTTCAATCGCTGCATCAAGCGGTAGGTGATGAGTTCGTAATCGTCCGGAGTGCGCAGATGCTCGGTAATGTTTTTGAAGGCGAGAAGAAAACCCGGGAAATCTTCGTAGCGATAGAGTTGATCGACTTCGGCCCGCGTAGCGCGCTCGCCGTTGCGCTGTCGTAGTTCGAGGAGCGTCGCCGGCTCGATGGCGCCTTCCAGATGCAGGTGCAATTCGGCCTTGGGGAGCTGGCGGAGGAAACTGCTCGGCAATCGGTCAAGGGCGGGCGACATCACTTCTTGATTGTAGATTCTTGGGGGAAGATTTGCGAGGAGGGGCTTGAGCACCACGAGACCCGGAGTCACGGAGAAAAGCGGGGAACAGCCAGTCGGAGAAGGGACACGCAAGAAACGCTCTGGCCGGTGGTGCAGGGGAGTACAGGGATCCTTCGACCGCGCATACAGATTTTCTGCCGCTCACCGGTCTGCTCCGTTCAGGTTGACGGGGCTAATGGCTGGCAGCTATTTTCTCGCGAATTCGCTACGGTGGCGGCTATAGAAGATGTAGATGAGCAGACCAAGGACTAGCCAGAGCACGAACCGGAGCCAGGTGATGACGGTAAGTCCGGTCATGAGGCCGCCGCAGAGGATGATTGAGATCAGCGGAAACCATGGAACCAGCGGCACTTTGAAGATGCGCGGACGATCGGGCTGGGTGCGGCGCAGGATGATTACGCCAAGCGAGACCAGAACGAAGGCGAACAGCGTTCCGATGTTCGAGAGATCGGCGGCATCGCTGATGGCGAAGATGCCGGCGGGGATGCCAACGGCGAAGCCAGCGATCCAGGTGGAATAGTGTGGCGTCTTGAATTTGGCGTGAACCTTCGAAAAGAGCGCCGGGAACAGGCGGTCGCGCGACATGGCGTACCAGATGCGGGCCTGCCCGTACTGGAAGACGAGCAGCGATGAGATCATTCCGGTGAGAGCTCCAATCACGATAATGGAGCGCGACCAACGGCTGGCGCCGAGTACTTTCAGAGCGTAAGCAACGGGGGCTTCCGCGGCTTCACCGGAAACGAAAGTCGAGTATTTCACCATACCGAGCAACACAATGGAGACGCCGACGTAGAGGATGGTGCAAACGATTAACGAAGCGATGATGCCGAAGGGCAAGTCCCGCTGAGGATTGCGCGCCTCCTCAGCAGCGGTGGAGACGGAATCAAATCCGATGTAGGTAAAGAAAACGATAGCCCCGCCGGTGACGACGCCGCCGAATCCGGAGGGCGCGAAGGGATGCCAGTTGCTGGGATTTACCAGTGCGCCGCCGATGACGAGAAAAACGAGAATAGCGCCGATCTTGATGGCGACCATGATGTTGTTGGCTTTTGCGGATTCACGCACGCCGCGCACCAGCAACACGGTGAGAATAAAAATAATGAGGAAGGCGGGGAAGTTGAAGTAGGAGCCGGTCCAGTGCCCGGTCTCCCAGACGGGAGTGGACCATTTGTCGGGCAAATGCAGGCCGAAGGATTCCAGTTGCGCTTTGGTGTAGGCGGCGAACCCGATTGCGACTACGACGTTGCTGACGACGTATTCGAGGATGAGATCCCAGCCAATAATCCAAGCAAAGATTTCACCGAGCGTGGCGTAGGAGTAGGTGTAGGCGCTGCCGGCGATGGGAATCATCGAGGCGAGTTCGGCGTAACAGAGCCCGGCGAAGCTGCAGGCTAGCGCGACCAGGAAGAACGAGATGGCGATGGAGGGGCCCGCAGGCGGACGTCCGTGCATCAGCACCTGTCCGATGCCGCCGCCGCGAAAGAAGTTCACGATGATATCGAGAACTTGCGCGTGGAGGATCGACGGAGCCTGGAAATATTCTCCAGCAGCAGCAGTTCCAGTGAGCACGAAGATGCCGGAGCCGATGATGGCGCCGATGCCGAGGGCGGTCAGCGACCAGGGACCGAGAGTCTTCTGCAGCCGCTGCCCTGGGACTTCGGATTCCGAGATTAGCTTGTCGATCGACTTGCAGCAGAAAAGCTGATTGTCCGATGTGCGAATCGTTCCGACGGGTTCCGTGGATGATTGGGGCAAGAGGTAATTGTCTCCTCAGAGCGGAATCGGGCATGGATCGCAAATCTTCGTTTAGCGTTTTTTCGACGGTCAACGATCCATGCCCGGATTGCCTTAAGCTAGCCGCTTACCGCTTCGACTGGCCACGAGCCAATTTCTTCACCTTGCGTTTTTTCGACCCGCGGGCGTAATCGCGAGGCTTCTTTGGCTTCTCTGCTTTGGCCTTCTTGCGCGCGGTGCGTTTTGATTTCTTGCGTTCTTCTTTAGTGAGTTCTGCTGTGTTTGCCATGAATGCGATTTAGCTTCTCCTGAGTTTGGTCGATCCAATTTTCGGTTAGTCAAATTTCGGTTAATCAATGACAACCTGCAAACTGCCTCGCTGCGCTCGGCTGGAGAGCCGAGGCGGCTATCCCAACGAAGTCCTAAGCGCGTTCCAGTTGCGCGTATTTCTCCACCAGCTTCTTCAAGCCGAAGCGAGGAAATTGTACAGTAATCTTGGCTTCTTCGCCTTCTCCTTCTCGCTGGTAGACGGTGCCTTCGCCGTATTTCGGATGGCGAACTTTCTGGCCGGGGCGGAAGCCACGCATGCCGGTGGGCGCTTCGAGCGGAATTTTCGGGACGGTAAACTTCTTACCGCGACTGGCGAAGAACTCGGCTATGTTCTCGATGGAGTTGTAGGGCTTGGCTGGAGCGGTGGGCTTTTGGCGGGCGGCCGGGATGCCGTTGCGCTTCCAGCTTGCGCTTTGGTCTTCGTCTTCGTAGGCGTAGTGAGTGTCGGCGGCATCGTAGGCTGCGGGACCCCGCCCCGCTGGACGGGCAAGAGTGCCCGTCCCCACACGATTGGACCCCCCATTGGCCATGCGGCGGCGGCCTAATTCTTCGATTAGCGGCGCGGGAACTTCTTCGAGGAAACGCGAGGGGACGCTGGCTTCGGGCAGATCTGTTCCGTATCTGCGGCGGTAGACGGCGCGGGTCAGGATGAGCTGGTCCATGGCGCGGGTCATACCCACGTAGCAAAGTCGGCGCTCTTCTTCGACCTCGTCGGGCTGGAGCATGGTGCGCGAGTGCGGGAACAATCCTTCTTCGAGTCCGCTGAGAAAGACTAACGGGAACTCCAATCCTTTGGCAGCGTGCAGACTCATGAGTGTGATCTGCGCGCGCTCGTCGTAGTCATCGGCATCAGCGATAAGGGCGGCGTGATCTAAGAACTGATCCAGCGATTCGCCACGGTCACGGGAGTCGGCGGCGGCATTCACTAGTTCGCGAAGATTTTCGACTCGGGAGAAGGCTTCGGGAGTGTCCTCGGCTTCGAGAAGCCGGATGTAGCCGGTGCGATCGATCAGGAACTTGAGCAGGTCGGCGGTGCTAACGGTGGGAAGGGGAAAGGAATCCACGTCAGAAGTCGGAGGTACCGCCGCCAGCGGAGTGTCCGAGCGCCCGTCGTTTTCAATGATCGTCGGTCCCACTTCAACGTTTTCGCTGTTTGCGGTGACCTCGTCAGTGCCGGTGTAGGCGCCACCAAAATCGAATGCGGTGTTTTCGAATTCATTGGGGTTGAAGTCGGCCGCGTCGTCGGTTTCCGCCGAAGAAAGCCGGGCTTCGCCCTGCTGGACCGCCGAGAGCGGCTGTCCCCACACGGCCTGACGTGCTTCCATCATCTGCTCGGGCGAGTCGCCCGAGTCCCTGCTCTCTTCGAGATGCTCAACAAATGTTCCTGCCAACATCGCTTGGGCGTCCACGATCAAGTGCTGGAAACTCTTGAGAGCCGACAGCGCGCGCTGCGGCAGAAGCTGGCGGCGGATTGCTTCGCCCAAAGCGCCCCAAAGTGACAGCCCTGTCTCCAAAGCGAGGCGTTCGATAGTGTCGATGGTACCTTTGCCGATGCCGCGGGTCGGCGTGTTGATTACGCGCAGAACCGAGATGGAGTCATCTGGATTCTGGATGACTTTGAGGTACGAGATCATATCTTTAATCTCGGAGCGCTCGTAGAAAGAAAATCCGCCGACTACTTTGTATTTGAGGCCATAGCGACGCATCGCCTCTTCGAACAAACGCGACTGTGAGTTGGTGCGGTAGAGAACCGCGGCGCGTGGGGTTTCGCCCCGCTGGGCAGCCTCGCGCAAATATTTTGCGACATGATCGGCGGCAAAGAGCGCTTCGTTTTCGCCGTCAGGGGCCTCGTAGTAGCCAATCTTCGTACCTCCCTGGCGCGAGGTCCAAAGATTCTTGCCCTTGCGGCGGATGTTGTTTGCCACCACGGATGACGCGGCCTGGAGAATATTCTGCGTGGAGCGGTAGTTCTGTTCGAGGCGAATGATCTTGGCCTCGGGAAAGTCTTTTTCGAATTCGAGAATGTTACGAATGTCGGCGCCGCGCCAGGAGTAAATCGATTGATCTTCATCGCCGACGGCGCAAACGTTGTGGCGCTCGCCCGCCAGCATTCGCATGAGTTCGTATTGCGGGCGGTTGGTGTCCTGATATTCGTCGATCAGCAGATATTGGAAGCGGCGATTGTAATATTCCCGAACGTGCGATGCGGTTTTGAGAAGACGGGTGGCTTCGAGCAGCAAGTCGTCGAAGTCGAGAGCATTGGCTTTGCGTAGTTCCTTGCGGTATTCCTCGAACAGGTGAGCGATCTTTTCGGTCTGGGGGTCGGCCGATTGCAGGTAAAGCTCCTGCGGGTCGAGCATGTGATTCTTCGCCCAGGAGATGCGCGAGAGCACGGTGCGCGGCGTGAGTTGCTTGTCGTCGACGCCGAGGCGCTTCATGATTCCTTTGACCACGGATTGCTGGTCGCTCTCGTCGTAGATAACGAATTTCTTGGTGTGGCCGATGGGCGGCTGTCCGGGCGTAGCAGAAGGAATCTGCAGGGCTTCAATATCGCGGCGAAGAACGCGCACGCAAAAAGAATGGAATGTGGAGATGACCGGCTTGGCGATGCTCAGTCCGCCGACGAGTTTCTCGACGCGCTCGCCCATTTCCGCGGCGGCCTTGTTGGTAAAGGTCATCGCCAATATGGACTCCGGCATCACTCCCGCGTGTTCGATCAAGTAGGCGATACGATAAGTGATGACGCGCGTCTTCCCGCTCCCCGCGCCGGCGAGGATCAGCACCGGCCCTTCGGTAGTTTCGACGGCCTCGCGCTGCTGCGGGTTCAGTTGATCAAGAAAAGACAATGCGGAAGTGGCTCCGGAGCTGATAATTCGATTTTACAGGGGAACGAGAATGTCGGGCGGAGCGAATGACGATTTCCATCGCGGCGCACAGGGGACGGAAGTCCTTCGTCCGAGAAGGCGCAGTAGTCCGGAGTCCGCGAATGATTTGCGACGCAAACCATAACGCCAACAAAAACCATGACGTTCGATTCGTCCAGCGATCTCTGATAACTCGGGAATTGAGCGGGCAATCGCTTTTGTGCAGAAAGTAAGCTTGCTCAGACCGGCATAAAAATTTTCTATCGGTTAGAGACGAAAGTTAGCCCACACAGGGCTGGTTTCTGCTATATGATGCGGGAATATTTGTGCTGTCTCTTGACTGGTCGACCCCGACCTGCATTGCTTTGAGCCGATTCGCAACCGCTTTTCAAATTCCGCCCCCAAGGAGAAGCCTTGATCGAAGAGACGAAAAGAATTTCTTTCCATCGGTGCAGTCCTGATGATTTACCGGTCCGCTGGCTATGCAATGTGGTCCTTTTCTCCGCCCTGCTGACCACGATTGTTCTTCCAGTCCGTGCGGCCGATGGTCAATTCATCCCCCACAACACACCCGCGTATGTTGCTTCAGCCAAAAATCTGGGCGCGGCAGATCCATCCCAGACCATCGCGGTAAGCATCTGGTTGAACCCGCACAATCGCGCCGCGCTGGATGCGCTGGCCAGCAGTCTTTACAACCCCAAATCATCCAACTATCGCCACTGGCTGAAGAGTTCCGACATCGCTTCCCGGTTTGCGCCCCTGGCGGCGGAAGCCAAGACAGTTCAGGACTTTTTCGAGTCGAACCACTTGAAGGTCGTCCGTGTCGGCCCCAACAATTTTTATGTTCGGGCGCGAGGCACGGTCGCCGATGCCGAGAATGCTTTCCACGTCCAACTGAACAATTATCAGGTGGACAACAAGGTGCTGGTGGCGAACGCCAGCGATCCATACGTAACCGGGCCGGCCGCAGCCCTCGTGCAAGCTGTCTCCGGACTCGACAGTGGAGGGTTCGAGCATCCTTTGGATCTGCGGCCCGCCAGCCTGTTTCCCACCACGCCGTTCGGTCCAAAAAATCTCGGTCGTGCGGCGTCTGCGGCGGATGCCACCTTTTTCCAGTCAGTTTGCTTCACTGGACCGACGACGGAGAACCACACGACCTACGGAAGCTACCCGAAAGCCACCTACAAGGGCAACGGCTACTACTCGCCCACACCCGGGTGCGGTTACTCACCTTCGAACATTTACGGCGCATACAACCTCAACGGCCTATACGCCGAGGGCTACAACGGCACTGGACAAACCATTGTCATCATCGACTGGTGCGGTTCGCCCACCATTGGGCAAGATGCCAATATCTTCTCTGAACGATTTGGCCTGCCGGCTCTGACAGCATCAAACTTTAACATCATCAATGTGGGTGGACCATCAGCTTGTTCGGGCGTGGATATGGAGATCAACCTTGACGTGGAGTGGAGCCATGCCATCGCTCCCGGCGCAAAGATCGACTTGGTGGTGCCGCCAACTGCGAATTTCGAGGACGTCGATGAGGCCGTGTACTATGCCGCGAATTACGGGCTGGGTAACGTGATCTCGGGCAGCTACGCCTCGCCGGAATTCTTTGTCTCTCAAGCCGAACTGAGCAAAGAGAATCTGATCTCGGAAATCGCTGCCGTTTCCGGCATTGCAACCAACTTTGCCTCTGGCGATAGCGCCAGCTACTTAACAGATCACATCCCCCTGACGGTCAGCGTGCCAGCAGATCTCCCCTACGCTACCGGAGTGGGCGGAGTAAGCCTGGCCCTGAATTCCGATGACTCTATCGCCTTCCAAACCGGATGGGAGAGCCAAGTGTCCGTCCTGGTCAATGCTGGAGTGATTTACGACCCGCCTCGTCCGCTTAACTTCTATGGCTTTGATGGCGGGGCCGGGGGCGGACCCAGTGCATTCTTCGCCAAGCCGTCTTTTCAAAAGGGAGTTCCGGGAAAGTACCGCCAAGTGCCTGACGTTTCGTGGCTGGCCGATCCTTTTACCGGGGGGGTGGTCTTGATCAGCGAGCCAACCCAGTTGCCCGAGCAGATTTGGTACGCAGTGGGCGGAACCAGCCTATCTACTCCGATGTTCTCGGCATTGTGGGCCATTGCCAATCAGGAGGCAGGGACGGCGCTCGGCCAGGCTGCACCCTATCTGTATTCCATGCCGCCGACAACCATCACCGATATTGTCCCCTACCTCCCCGGGCACGATGTCACCGCGGTCATTCAGGATTCGAGTACGGTATCCCATAGCTACAATCCCTCGGAAACGCTGGAAGTCGTCGAGCCCCTGTTCGGTGAGTTCTACAGCGCGATCTGGGACGATCCAGCCGCAGAAAATACGGCGCTAACCGTCTCGTTCGGCCAAAACTATTATCTGAAAGTAGGAGTTGGTTGGGACGACGTGACCGGGGTGGGCACGCCGAATGGGCAGGCATTTGCAGATTGGTTCGCACCCACTGCAGCGAAGAAGTAGATCTGCCGCGGCGATGGAACCTCAGTGGTTCGGTGTCGACTGCTGGGGTTTTATTCGCTGCCCGCTTGCTCTTACACCCACGAGCTCATCAGGTGTCCCAGGCTTCCGCGCACCAGCAATCCGTCGGTGCGATTGTTGAAATAGCGGGCGTTGATTTGTTTGCCTTGCAGCAATTCGGTGCGACGGAATCCCAAACTCTTCAACTCGTCTTGCAAGTTGCCGGGATCGAAAAATAGCTGGAAAGGTTCTCCGGCTGCGGCCACACGCTTTGAGAGGGCATCCAGGGCCTGTCTTTGCCCTGGTTTCAGGAGCGCAGGATCGACAGCGAAATCGAATACAACACCGCTGCCCGGCAGCATGCTGGCAATAAAACTCAGAGTTGTCATGCACGCGTCGTACGTAAGGTACGGAGTGACGCCCAGCCAGGAAAAGAATGCGGGCGATTTGATGTCGAGTCCAGAGTGTTCAAGGCCATCGGCGAGTGTCTGTTTTTCGAAGTCGATCGGGACGAAGTTCATGGACGACGGGATCAGAATGCCTGCTGCCTGTAACTGCTCGCGCTTCCAGGCTTGGGTTGAGGGATGATCGACTTCGAACACACGCAGCCCAGGATGAGGATTGCGATAGGCAAAAGTATCGAGTCCCGCGCCGAGGACAACATATTGAGTTACACCGTGAGCGACGGCCCGCGCGAGTTCGTCTTCGGCATAGCGGCTGCGGGCCGCCATGAATGCGCGGAAGGCGCGGGAGAAAGCGTGGTGCTCTTTCGGATTGGATCGAAGATCGTCTGCGGCCTCAGTGCCGATGATCCGCAGAGCGAGAGGATCGTCGAGAACTTTGGGTTGATCCAACAGTTGGTGCGCTGCCCGGCGAATCGCCACCCTATGCGCAGTCTTGCTGAATTTGCCTTCTTGCATTTTCAGATTCGATTAGACCAGCTCTGCTCAGCGCTAACGCCGCAGTTCCGCCCTCGCCGCTTTGCATTCCTCGCAAGGGCAGACCTCGCGCAAAAATTTCCAGGAATAAATGCCGAGATCGTGGTCGTCGTTCCACGCGAACCGGATTGCATATTTTCCAATCGCTTCGGCGGAAACGGGTTTGGCTGCGGCTTTGAACATGGGCAGCATACCGGGAGCTAGTCTTGGCGCCTCGCCGGGCTTACGGCCGGATTTGTCGCGCTCTTCGTTGCACATGGCGCACGGGCAGGCGTCACGGAGATAGACAAAACCGTAGTGAGAAACGTGGCCGTCTTTCCACTCGATGTCCACCCCATTGCCGCTGGTGAGATTGACCTTCACCGACTTGGGATCTGTGGCCGCCGTGGGGGTCTGAAGCGGGGACTGCATGAATTTCAGTATCGCACAGTGAATGCGCGGGTTCGGCCGGCTAGTGAGTCGTGGTGGTAGTAGTAGCCTTCGGACTGGTCGCCACGCCGATGGCCAAGCCTCCGATGGCTCCGGCCAGAATTCCCATCAAAGCCAAGACCAGTGCGCTTTCGACCAAAGTGGCATTTCCACGATTCGACATATATTCTCTCCTGGTTCTGCTGTAAAGCCCGCAACCAGTTTACCTTCTCCGGGTTCACTTGAGCGAATTGTCGGCGAGGGCAAAATCCGGTAGAATAGTGGCTTCGCCTAGAGCCTGTGAAAGGATGTATCGCCGTCATGGCACAACAGTGTGATATCTGCGGCAAGAAGCCGCAATCAGGAAACCGCATCAGCCATGCCCACAACGTCACCAAGCGACGCTGGAACGTGAATCTGCGCCCCGTACACGCCCGCGTGGGCGCTACTACCAAGCGCATGCGCGTGTGCACCTCCTGCATTCGTAGCGGCAAAGTGGTCAAGGCATAATCGCCGCTGAACTTACCGACGAATTCTTAGTTTTCCGACTAAGCAATTCATTGGCGACTTGTGTTTGCTCGGCGGTGACCTCTATTGCACGCCCAGCAGCTGTACGTCAAAGATCAAAGTCGCGTTGGGAGGGATTGGGCCGCCCGGAGTGCCCTCGGAGCCGTATCCGAGATCCGGAGGGATGCGCAACTGGCGCTTGCCGCGAACTCTCATTCCCGCGACGCCCTCTTCCCATCCCCGAATAACCTCACCGTTCCCGATCCTGAAATCGAAAGGCGTACCCGCGTCTACGGAACTGTCGAACTTCTTGCCATTGGTGAGCCAGCCGGTGTAGTGCACCCGGACACGGCTGCCTTCTTTTGCGACCTCGCCGGTGCCCATGCGGATATCCCAGTAGATCAGGCCGGAAGGCGTTTTCACCCCGTCGCCGGTCACTTTGGTGGGAGCGTTGGTGTTGGGGCGCACGTCCACGGCCGTCTTTGCCGGTGCGGTCTGGGCTAGGACGAACACTCCAGTCAACGCCAGAATGATCGCCACCGCTACGAAGTATTTTGTCATTCTTAACTCCCTGAGGAACCATTTAAACACAGCGGGTACAGGCGTATATGGAGTCCGCTCGCATTCCTGTTGTCCCGTTGTCGAGGTTTCTATTCCAGCGCGATCACATCGATTTCAACTAAGGCATCTTTCGGCAGTCGCGTCACTTCTACCGTGGAGCGCGCCGGCGGAGCCGAACTGAAATATTTGCCATAAACCTGGTTCATGGCTGCGAAGTCATTCATGTCCTTGAGAAAGACGGTGGACCGAACAACCTTGCCCAGTCCGCTGCCAGCGGCTTCCAATATCTCCGACAGATTGCGCAGCACGCGCTCAGTTTGTGCGGCTACATCTCCAGCGATGACTTGCTGCGTTGATGGATCAATGGCGATCTGGCCGGAGGTGAATACGAATCCGGTAGCCTTGATGGCTTGCGAGTAAGGGCCGATGGCCAGTGGAGCATCTTTGGTGGAAATAATTTCGCGCATGAAACCTCCACTGCAATTAACGCAGATGGACGCGGTAGGGTCAAATCGCCGCGAAAGTTGAATAATACTTACGCGGCATAGGAAATGCGGGCGGGTTCAGCGGACTCTTTCCGAAAAACCATCATCATGGTCGCGCCAAAACCGTCCAGGGCGCGCGTCATAATGGCACGCATGAGAAGGAGTTCGAAGAACGCCGCGGGCGCGAAGAAACGGCTGTAGGGTTGGGGCTGAGTCAGAAAGCGCACGGATTCGGACTGCAGATTCACAGATTCGCCGAGCGTGCGCAGCGCGTGCGCGTCATTCGCCCGATAGTACGTCGGATAAATGTCGTCGGCGGCACGGCCATCTTTCACCAGTTCCAAGATGACGGATCGCGGCAGAATTTTCTTGGCGACGATGTTCGCGAGAACCAGGTAGTTCCGCACGTTCGGAGTGTGCACCAGGAGTGCACCTCCTGGTGCCAGGACGCGGGACAGTTCCCGGAAAATCAAGAATGGCTCAGGCAGATGCTCGACCACCATGTTGCAGGTAATCAGGTCGAAGCTGGCGTCGGAGAAGGGCAATGACGAGAGTGATGCGCACATTCGCTGCGAGATGTTGAGGTGTTTGCTCAAGTGCGACAAATCAACGTCTACTCCAACGACGGTCCGAGCCAGACTAACCAACTCGTTTTCGAGCGGTTCAAGATCCTTACCCAGCAAACGCCAGCCGCAACCCGAGTCCAACCAGCGTACCGGATGGCTGAGATGCTGCTTAATCGCCTCTCCCCAGATTTCCTGATTCCACCGAAGATTAGGCAGGATTCGGCGCTGCAAGCGCCACGTAACCTTGCGACCCAGCCATTTGTCCCATACCTGGGTGAGCATTTTTGGAGTAACCCCCAACTCTAACAATGCGTCTTATATAGTAAACGAAAAACCGGCGCGAATTGTAACTCTTTCATTGGCTCAATTGAGCACTTACCAACCCCTTTACTTTTTACTTCTCACGTAGGCGGCTTTCGGGCTCTTTGTGAGGCGCGGATGGAGTCCTGAAGCTCTTAAATGGGTATGCCAGGCGGGCGCCGATGCACACCGAAGGTCAAAATCTATGCCCGTGTCGGTCGCCGCTTCGCTCGTTTCAGAAAGGTTTCAGGTGATCCAGTTACTCTGAGACCTGTAGTTTTGTTTTACCCGATTAACCTGGGAGACTTTCATGGTGAGCTTTTATTGAAGGCCCTGCAGTGAGATCTTACTTGTTTTGGATTTTAGTAGTGGTGGCACTCGGGTTGTTGGCGCCAGACCGAGGGTTTGGTCAAGTCCTCGACCGCGCTGTGCGCGGCGGGGCGGTAACAATGTCCGAAGAGCAGTCTACGTCATCGTCTCGCGCCATTAGCGGCACGCTTCTGGACCCAACGGGGGCCGCCATCGTCAATGCGCAAGTGTCGCTTCTGGGGTCCGGTGACAAGGCACTCGCTCAAGTCACTACGGATAAGTCCGGCTCATTCCGCTTCGACCATCTCGATACTGGCAACTACATCCTGGATTTCCAAGCTGAGGGTTTTCGCCCAACCAGTGTCAACGTAAACCTGACGGCGAAAAGTCAGACTCCGATCCGCGTCACCATGCAGATCGCGGTTCTCAACGAAAGCGTCACGGTCGCTATCGGAGATTCCGCACCGCTCGTCAGCATCGAGAGCTCCGAGAACCAGAACGCGAACACCATCGATCGCAACGCACTCGACCGCGTCCCTGTCTTCGATCAGGACTACATCACGACCATGTCGCGCTTCCTTGATGACAATGCCACTGGAACCAACGGCGTTGCGCTGGTGGTGAACGGCATCGAGGCGAATGGACCCGGCGTGACTCCATCCGCTGTTCAGGAAGTAAAGATCAACAACAACCCATACTCAGCCCGCTTCTCGCGTCCCGGCCGCGCTCGTCTGGAAATAGTCACTAAGGGCGGAACGCCCAACTATCATGGCTCGCTGAACTTCCTGTTTCGCGATTCCGTATTCGATGCGACGAATGCTTTTGCGATCGTCAAGCCTCACGAACGACGGCAATACTATGAAGGCTCCGTCACCGGACCCATCGGCCACAGCAAGCACACCAGCTTCCTGCTCGCGCTCGACGAAGACTTGCAAGATCAGCAGGGCGTCGTTGACCCTACAGCGCTTGCTGCCGCGGAGTCGCTCGGCTTCGGTGCAATCCCACAAACCGTTGCCAATCCCACGCATCACTTCTTCGGCTCAGGACGAATCTTCCACGACTTCGCCAACGGCGATCAATTCTGGATTGGTTATTCGTACGAACATCGCTCCGTGGAAAATCAAAACGTCGGAGGGACCACTCTTCCCAGCGCCGGCACCGACACCCACTTTCTGGAACATGAAATCAACGTCAGCGATCTCCACCAGTTTTCTCCACACTGGCTGAACCAGCTTCGCTTTCTCGTCGGACACTATGACAATTCCGTCAGCAGCGTCAGCGGTGCTCCCCAACTCGTGGTGTCTGGACTGTTCACCGCTGGCGGTGCGCAAGCCGATTCGCGCCGGACTGAATACCACTTCGATGGAACCGACTTCGCTACTTATGTCAACGGCAGGCATCAGCTCAGCTTCGGCATCGATATTCCTGACATCAGCCGCCGCGGCCTGGACGATTTCACCAACCGCGCTGGCACCTACACCTTCGCCAGCAGTGCCGATTTCGCCGCCGCCACACCGACAACTTACTTACTCCAAACGGGCCAGGGCCATGTAGTGTTTGTGGAAAAAGTCATCTCCGGATTCATCGAGGACAACATCCGGCTGAAGCCGGGTTTCTCACTTTACTTGGGAATGCGCTACTACTGGCAGAACTACTTCCATGACGAACCCCACAACTTCGCGCCGCGCGTAGGATTTGCCTATGCGCCAACCACCGGGGGCAAGACTGTTATTCGCGGCGGTGCCGGCTTTTTTTATGACCGCAGTGGGCCCAGTCCAATCGGCGACTTGCTGCACTTCAACGGCGTGAACCTGTTGCGCTACATCGTGGATCAGCCGTTGGTGTCCTATCCCATCAATCCATTAGCGCTCGCGCAGGTGCCTACCAGTGTGGTTAGGTTAGACTCCCACGCTCGCATTCCATACTCCATTCAGTACAGCATTGGAGTCGAGCGCCAGGTCACGGCCAAGAGCACGGCCAGCGCGGTCTACATTGGCAATCGCGGGATGGATTCCTTCCGTTCCATCGATGCCAACGCCCCGATCCTGGTGGGCGGAAACTACCTGCGCCCTGACCCGACTCTCGGCCAGGACCGCCAGATCCAATCTGAGGGTTACCTCAAAGGCAACGCGCTGGAACTCACTTTCCGCGGCAAGCCCAGCAAATATTTCTCGGGACAAGTTCAATACACTCTCAGCCGCACCTATAACAACACGAGCGGGATAACATTCTTCCCCGCCAACAGCTATGACGCCGCGGCCGATTGGGGACGCTCCGACAACGACCGCCTCCACAAATTCGATCTGCTAGCCTCCAGCCAGCCAACGCGCTACTTTACCTTCGGAGCCGCACTGTCGCTCTATTCAGGCAAGCCCGTCACCATAACGACCGGTGCCGACAACAATCATGACGGGATCATCAACGATCGACCCCTGGGAGTGGCGCGCAACACCATGCCCGGTCCCGGATTGATCAATCTCGACCTCAACCTCTCTCATGATTTCGCGCTGTCGAAAAGGAAGAAGGAATCCAAAGTACTTGCCGTCACGCTGAATTCCTTCAACGTTCTTAACCATCCCAACTACGTCACCTACGTCGGAACTATAACCTCACCCTTGTTCGGACTGCCGGTCGCAGCGCAACCCCCGCGTCGTATGCAGCTCGACTTGCAATTCAAGTTCTGATCGGAAGAAACGAGTCTTCGCCGAGCGATCGCAGCCGGGGGAATTTTTCACCGAGTTAGAGGTATGTAGCCGTGGTGAAACTCGCAGGAAGGAAGTCGCCAGAAGCGCGTTGCGGTAAAAAATTTAAGAGTTCCGAGGTGGTGTTGGGTCCATTCGTCTCGGCCAGTAGCTCGCGTTAGACCCTTGCTTGACCTGCTACGTAGCTTCCCTTGCGGGGTACCGCGTGCGATCTTCGCTCGGGCTCCGGGCTTACCGCCAACCGGAAAAACCTACCCAACGCCTCGGAACTCTATCCTGCCTTCGACATTTCTTCTTGTTCTCCTCGACCAGCGCTTTGCTATAGACCCTTGCTTGCCCTCCCTGCTCATTTTCATGAAGAGGGTGACTTCGCTTGAGTCCCGGACGCCGCACCAACCGGAAAAACTTTAGAAGCTGTCAAAGAACGATTATGTTTTTACTCTTTCTATTTTTAGAGTCAACGAAAAGTTTGCGTTTGTAACTGACGTATTTTCAGCCGAGTGCAGGGTGTCCACAGGCGGGTGACCGGAATTGGTGCAGCGCGGGGCCCGCACTTCCCGCAAACTGCGTGCTGGGCGCGTCTTGGCACGGCGGGAAACCCGCGAGGAGTGCGGTCCGTCTGGTTCGGCACTCCGACGCCTCTGTGAAAAGCGGGAGAAACTAGCGTCCAGCGAGGAGTTCCTCGAGAGAAAAAGTTCTGCGGGACAGACGCATGAAGACGGAACTACACTACCAACCATGGAAATCCGGACTGTCCTACGGCGGACCGCTCTGATTCTGCTGGCTCCCGTCTGCCTGCCGGCGCAGGTACAACTTTCCGACACGCCGGCAGCGCATCAGCTTTCCGCATGGCTTGTCGCTTTCGATAGCGGCGACCGGGCCACGCTTCTCGCCTTCCTGCAGAAAAACTTTCCCGCTCGCGCCGCTGAAATTGACGGCGCAATGGGTTTTCGCGAACAAACCGGCGGCTTCGATCTTAAGAAAGCTGGCGATTGCCTCGTCACGAAATGCACGGCAATTCTGCAAGAACGCGATTCCGACCAGTTTGCCCGAATCGTGGTTGACGTGGATTCTGCGGAGCCGCACGTTATCAAAGAGGTCGACCTTCGCGCCATTCCGCGCCCCGCTGACTTTCCCATCACCCGCATGACGGAAGCGGAGGCACTCAAGGCCTTTCGTGCCTACCTGGACCAGGCTGCCGCCGCCCGTCGTTTTTCCGGAGCGGCCCTGGTTGCGAAGAGCGGGAAGCAGGTATTCACTGCCGTTTATGGTATGGCCGACCGCGATAAGAAAATTCCCAACCATCCTGGCACGCAGTTTCGCGTTGGCTCCATGAACAAGATGTTCACGGCGACGGCGGTGCTGCAACTGGTGCAGGCTGGCAAACTCAATCTCACCGATCCGCTCGGCAAGTATCTCCCCGACTATCCCAACAAAGATATGGCCTCCAAAGTCACCATTCACCACCTTCTCACTCACACTGGAGGCACCGGCGACTTTTTCGGTCCCGAGTTCGACAAGCACCGCCTGGAGCTGCGCACGTTGCAGGATTACGTCAAGCTCTACGGAGAGCGGGGTCTGGCCTTCGAGCCCGGCAGCCGCTGGGAATACAGCAACTATGGGTTTCTGCTGCTGGGCCTGGTCGTCCAGAAAGCCAGTGGCCAGGACTACTACGACTATGTTCGCGAGCACATATTCAAGCCCGCAGGAATGAACTCCACTGACTCTCTGCCAGAAGATCAGGTGGTTCCAGGCCGATCTGTCGGTTACACGAAAATGAACGACAAGAGAGAGTGGCTTCCTAACGTGGATATGCTTCCTTATCGAGGAACTTCCGCCGGTGGAGGCTATTCGACGGTCGAGGATCTTCTCGCATTTGCCAACGCACTGCAGAACCACAAACTGCTCGATGCCAAGTATGTGGATCTCCTCACGACCGGCAAGGTCGAAAGGCCGGGTGGCGGCTCGAAGTATGGCTACGGCTTCGGCGACGAAGTCTCGGTTGACGGCGTTCGCTGCTTTGGCCATGGCGGAGGCGCACCCGGCATGAACGGAGATCTAGAGATATGCCCGCAATCCAGCTATGTGATCGCTGTCCTGGCAAACCTCGATCCACAGGCCGCCGGGCACGCCTCGGATTTCATCACGGCGCGCTTGCCGAAAGATTAGCCCTTCATTCGCCGGATGAATACATTCATGTTACGGCACCACTCGATTGGGCAACTGTCTTTCGAGTTAGCTAGGTGACCTGTATCTTCTCGTCCATCAACTGCTTGTTGTTTTCTTCCGTGCCCGCGAGTTCAAAGGAGTTGGTGATCGCCGCTTTCCCTTTTTCCACGCTGGTGATGACGTAGGAGCAGCCAATCCAGTGGGCCTCGTCGAGATCAGTCGACGACCAGCGAGCCGGATGGTCGGGATGAGAATGATAGAAGCCGACAATGTCCTCGCCTCGCTCACGGCCTTCGCGCTGGATGCGAACCAGTTCCCGCGGGTCGATGTTGTAGCGGTTCTGCGGCGAATCGGTACGCGTATTGCCGCAGCGCGCGGTCGAGGTCACGAGGCGGATTCCGTCGTCATCCGTGCGACCGAGAAGCACGCCGCAGCATTCGTGCGGATAGGTTTCTTCGCCATGGCGGCGAAGCGCTTCGTAGTCTTTGCGGTCAACTCTCAACATAGCAATGAGCAACTCACCACAGAGGCGCGGAGAAAAACAAAATCGAAATATAAATCTTGAATTTAACTACGACGCAGCCTGCTTGTTGCATCGTTAATTCGTTGTCGCTTCTTGGTCTTCTCTGTGTCTCCGTGCCTCTGGGGTGGGATTTATTCCGTCCAGAATCTCTCACTCAAGTATTTGTCGCCGGAGTCGCACAGGATGGTGACAACCACCGCGTGGTGGTCTCTTCTCAGTTCGAGCTGCTCCGCGACTCTGAGGCTGGCGAAGATGCCAGCGGCTGCGGAGATTCCCACCAGCAGTCCACAATCGCGGGCCAGGCGGCGGGCCATGGCGTAAGCGTCCTCTGTGGCAATCTCGAAGTTTTCATCCGCCAGCGTTGGATCGTAAATCTTCGGAACGATTGCGCTGGGCATGTGCTTGGCGCCTTCGATGCCGTGAAAAGCTGAATCAGGCTGGAGAGAGATGCAGCGGATTGTAGGATTGAGTTCCCGGAGGCGGCGTGTGGTACCCATGAACGTACCGCTGGTGCCGAGCATGGCAACGAAGTGCGTGATCCGGCCTTCGGTTTGTTGCCAGATTTCATTTGCCGTGCCGTGATAGTGCGCCAGCCAATTCGCGTCGTTGGAATACTGATCGGCGTAGAAATACAAATCCGGATGCTTGGCGGCCAGTTCGCGCGCCATGCGGATGGCGCCATCGGATCCGTCGCCGGGATCGGTATAGACGATATTGGCGCCGTAGGCCTGCAGGATTTTCTTGCGCTCAACTGAGACATTCGTGGGCATGCACAGCGTGACTGAAAATCCTTCTGCCGCACCCAGCATCGCGTAGGCAATGCCGGTATTGCCGCTGGTGGCGTCGAGCAGAATCTTGCCGGGGGCAAACTTGCCATTGCGACGTCCTTCGGCAACGATGCTGGAGGCGGCGCGATCCTTCACTGAGCCGCCCGGGTTGTACCATTCGGCCTTGCCCAAAACTGTTACGTCGGGCAGGTGAGTCGTCAACCGATCAAAGCGAAGCAGAGGGGTGTTGCCGATTCGCTCCAGTAAACTCTGACCGGGGCGAGCCACTGCGCCTTCGGACGCGTGCTGCGCTGAGAATGTTGCGGCCAACTCCACTGAATTCTGCCCCACGTTTGAACCACTTCCTTGTGACTATCGTAATTATGCAAGAACAGGCCAAACAGGCTATGTAGTATGGTGTCTTTAGATGACAGGAATTGCAAGTCTGATGCAGCGCGAAATAAGGAAGGCGCATTTCGTGAGCAGCTGCATCTAAACGGGAGATCGGAAGCGAGAAAATGTCCAAAGCGATAGAAGCACGAACTTACGAGGAAGCGCTAGCTTGGTTGCGCGATCACGGGTTCGACGTGACCGAAGCGCCAGGCACGAACGGGCGCGTGTTCCTCAGAAAATATAACGTGTCGGCGGCGATCCAGAAGACCGACGAGGATGGGGTAAAGATTTTCGCATATCCGGGATACCTGATCGGTAGCGAGATTTCGAAGCTGGTCAACCGCGGCTACCAGCAGTTCTTGAAGACCTCGAAGACGGAAGTTCCAGCGTCGGCCGATCAGCTCAAAGCCCTGCAGTTGTTTGCGGAGGAGTTGAAAGTTGCGCTGGGGTTACCAAGTCTTTATAACGAGTCCCTGGGTACGGTGAGCGACTCCTACCACTACGACCGGCTTAAGGACGACGACAAACCGCCGGTGGATCGACCCAAGCGTCCCTGGGAAGTTGCAGGGAAAGCGGCGGCGGTCAAAGCGGTTGCCGCCAAGAAGGGCCGCGCCTAAATTTTTCGGCAGTTCGTCTCCGAATTCATCTCATCCATTCGTTTCTCATGCGAAACTGGTGCGCTCTGGTTCTTTCCATGCGGAGGCTGCATGCGCAACCTGTTTGTCCATTCCTTCCTCTTATTTTTCCCAATCATGCTGCTTACGTCCGGTGGTGAGGTCCGCGCGCAGGTTGCGCTCGATGGCCACGAGGGCACGAAGGCTGAAGTCGGGCGCGTGCTGCGTACGCAGCAGGAAGCCTGGAACCGTCACGACCTGGAAGGGTTCATGGCGGGGTACTGGAATTCTCCGGAGCTGACGTTTTTCTCGGGCGCAAAAGAGAATCATGGATGGCAGGCCACGATTGATCGCTATCGCGCAACCTATGCGAGTCCAGGGCACGAGATGGGGAAGTTGGAATTCTCCGGATTGCAGATCGAAACGCTGGGGGCGCATTCTGCGTTTGTGCGCGGTTCGTGGCAGCTAACGATGTCCGACGGGAAGACGCCGCATGGGTTGTTCACGCTGGTGTTCCGCAAGTTTCCCGATGGGTGGAAGATTGTGCACGATCATACCTCGGCGGCGGAATAAGGCAGTTCGACTATACCTTTCGATCGTCGGGCCCAGACTCACGTCAGCGGAGCGAATGAGAGGTTTATGTTCACGCAACCGGGGATTTTATTGCGCATCGAAGGTGCGTTCGTACTCGCGCTCGGCGTCTTCCTTTACCGATCGGCGGGAGCCGCCTGGGGGATCTTCTTTTTGCTTTTCTTGTGGCCCGCTTTGTCGATGATAGGCTATCTGGTCTCCAGGCAGCTCGGTTCCGGGCTGTACAACTTTGTTCACACCTATACTTTCCCTTTGGCGCTGGCGGCAGTGTCTTTAATCGAGAACAAGACTGGACTATTGTCCTTTGCGCTGATTTGGATCTCGCACATCGGATTCGATCGTGCCCTTGCTATGGGCTCAAGTATCCGACGTTTTTCAAGGACACGCATCTTCAGCGAGTGAACCAGCAGTAACCTACAGTCCTCTTTTCGCCCGGACCTGCACTCGAGTGCCTTCGGGAAGTTTGCCGTTTACCAACTCCACGACGCCGTTGCGGATCACGCCCTCGAGCTCTATCGGAATGGGGTTTGTGTCCGCGGCTGCCAGAGCCGGGTTGGCCGCGCGATCTTCTGAGCGCAGGCTTCCTCTTTCGTCCTCACGGTCTTTGCCTATGGCAAGGTTGGCGGACAACGGTGTCCGCCCCACATGGTCCGTGGTGACTCTTTTTCCCATGCCCTTGTCCATGGCTTGGTTGGCCAAGCGGTCGGCTTCAGTATTTTGTTCGCGGAGGGCATGGCCGATGGAGAACCAGTCGAGTTTGACGATCAGTTCTTTGGCGCGTCCGTGCAGATCTTGCAGGGTTGCGTTCTTTACCTTGTAGATGCCCTTAATCTGGCGGACCAGCAACTCTGAGTCGCTAATAACCTTGATGGCCTTGGGACCGTGGTGAAGAGCGTATTCGAGAGCGGCGATCAGGCCCTGATACTCGGCGAAATTGTTGGTCTGGTGGCCGAGGTATTCGCTGAGCTGCGCGACTTTTCGTCCAGACTGATCCTGGATGACGACGCCGTAGCCAGCGGGGCCGGGATTGCCGCGGGCGCCGCCGTCGCTGTGTGCGATCAGGTAGTGCTCGGGTGGATTTTCACGGGAGGAATCATGGCGCTCGGCAAACAGAGGCTTGCTGCGGGAGAACGGCATGCAGACGAGTTTACAACGGAGATTGATGGAAACACTGTTTGAAAGTGCGGAACAAGATCGCGCAGGCGTGCTGGAAATGCCTTGCAGAGCCGTTAGTGGTGAGGAGATACAAGGGATCGTTCGAATACGGAAGACGATTCGCTTCGCGAACCCTCTTGCTGCGCTCAGGATGACAACGCTAACAAAGGATGAGAGTTAACGTCCCGCGGCGAGGCGTGTGGCTAGGCGGGCGGGCAGGTTGGCGGCGAAGATGCGGTCCTGGGCGGCTTTCAAGTTGTAGGGCGTGCGATGGAAGTGGACGACCTGCGTTTCGGTGTCGAACAGGGCAAAAGCAGCGCGCCAGTCACCGTCGCGAGGTTGTCCCACCGAGCCGGGATTGATCAGGTAACGGGTGGAGGATTTCAGTTGCAACGATACGGACTCTGCCTGGCCGACGGTGCGGTATTCGGGACGGAAGCCGTCGGCGCTGGAACCGTTGGCGAAGAATCCGCCTTGCAGGTGGGTGTGACCGAAGAAGGTGAGGGGAGTGGTGAGCGTGATGAGCGGGACTAGAGCGTCGCCGATCGACACTACGTAGGCGTCTTCGTCCCCGGGCGAGCCGTGAACCAGTTGTACCTGGGGGAAGTCGTCCAAGGGGAGCGGGCCTTGCGGCAGAGAGTGCAACCATTCGTTATGCTCGGGAGTGAGTTGACCGCGTGTCCAGATGGCAGCGGCAGCGGCTAGAGGATTGAAGTCATCCAGCTCAAGCAGACCGGTTGCGGCCTTGTCGTGATTGCCGCGGACAAAAATCTCACCCAGGGCGCGCGAGCGATCGATGACTTCGTTGGGAGAGGCTCCGTAGCCGACGACGTCGCCGAGGTTAGCAACAAAATCGAAGGCCGGCGCCCCGGCGACGCAGGCTTCCAACGCTTCGAGGTTGGCGTGAATGTCGCTAAGCAGCAGTATGCGCAATGAACACCAGACGCATGGGGATTATAGAACGACCGGACGGAAGAGGATACAGGGACGGGTTCAATTCCGCCATCGCTATTTCGAATTGACGACTGGACAGCGAGCCCAATGCTGCGGCGCAACCTGCACCAGCGGTGGAAAGGCGCGGGCGCATTCGGGCAGACGAAATCCACAGCGCGGCTCGAAGGCGCAGCCGGGAGGCATCGCTTGCAGCGGCGGGACCGTGCCTTCGATCGTACCCAGGGGAAGTCCGCGCTCGGTCTTCAGGTTAGGAACGGCCTGCAGGAGTCCGCGAGTGTAAGGATGGGCAGGGGCACTGAAGACGTCATGCTTGGCGCCCAGTTCAACGACGCTTCCGGCATACATTACGGCGACGTGGTCGGCAACCTGGGAAACGACTGCGAGATCGTGCGAGATGAAGAGCATGGCCAGCCCGAATCTGGAGCGCAGGTCAGCGAGCAGATCGAGGATTTGTGCCTGAATGGTAACGTCGAGCGCGGTGGTGGGCTCGTCGGCGATCAGCAACTGCGGGCGGTTCACGATGGCCATCGCGATCATCACGCGTTGTCGCATTCCGCCGGAAAGCTGATGAGGGTAGTCGCGGGCGCGGCGGTCGGGCTCGGAGATCGCGACCTCATTCATGGCTTGGACGGCGAGTTTCTGGGCCTCGCTTTTTGAACGCGAGCCGTGAGCCAGTACGGACTCGGCTATCTGGTCGCCAACGCGCATGACGGGATTGAGGGCGGTCATGGGTTCCTGAAAGATCATCGCGATGCGCGAGCCGCGGAGTTGACGCATGGAATCGTCGGGCAGTGCTGCCAGATTGCGGGATGAGCCATCCTCAGCGAAGAGAATTTCGCCGGTAACCTGCGCCTGAGGCGGGAGAAGCCGCATAATGGCGAGGGACGTAATGGACTTTCCGGACCCGGACTCGCCGACCAGGCCGAGAACTTCGCTGGGAGCAATCGAGAAGTTGAGATCGCGGACGGCAGGCAAGACTCGTCTGGGGCCAGCCGCTCGCGGCGGTCCGGCGGCGAACTCTATGTTTAGCTTGCGGATTTCGAGAAGCGGTGGCACGGTGTCATGGTAGCAGCGTGGAGCCGCCCTGCGGGCAACGGACAGCCGGGCGGCCCCACATGCTATTCATGGTTCCCGCATTTATTTTTTATTGTTGGCGGAATAATCTATTGCCCCAGAATGAGGGGCAAGCCGTTCTTGCTGTTGCCGATTACTACGACTTTTGAGTTCGCGCTCTTGGCCAGGTTCTCGGTGGCTTCGATGCCTTTCCATTCCAACAGAGATGGGGTGATGCCCTGGGCGACAATCTGCTGGAAGTCGCGGACTCCGGCCGCTTCGATGCGCTTGCGCTGAGCTTCCTGCGTTTCTTTTTGCAGACGGAAATTCATGGCCAGGGATTCCTGCTCGGCCTGCTGCTTGGCTTCGATGGCGGCCTTCAGCGTGGCGGGCAATTGGATGTCGCGTAATAGCACGTTCTCGACCGTCAGTCCACGCTGATTGAGTTGGGCGGTGACCTGATCGTAAATCTGCTTGCCAACCATTTCGCGTTCGCCCGTGTATAGAGCGTTGGCGGTGTGTGATGCAGTAGCCTCGCGGATGGCGGAGCGGAGAGTGGGCTCAACGACAACAGTCTCATAATCAGAGCCGATCTTCTGGAAAACCTCAGAGGCGCGGTCGGGATTGAGGTGGTAGATGAGCGACGTGTCCAGGCTCATCATGAGGCCCTCGCTCGAAGGCACGCTCGCGGATTCTTTCAGGGTCTGCGTCTGGATGGAGAGTTCGTTATTAGTCTTCAGCGGATTGATCACGTGGATACCTTCGCCGAGTGTTTCGCCCGTCACTTTTCCGAAGAGCGTGAGCACGCCGACGTGACCGGTGCCGACTCTGGTTATGCAACTGAATACCAGAATCACCAGCAGGAATGCGGCGATACCAATTCCGATCAGACGAATAAGTCCTGCCCCATGACCGCCGCCATCAATGATTCTGCCCCGAGCCGGATCAAAGACCGTCATCGTTTGTTTCTCCCTTGTCGTCGCCTCATTGTACGGCAGGCTAATCGCCGGAGTATTTGTCGACTGTGCGACAAACTAGCGAAGTCCTGAATCTCGACGCGTGTGGGTCGCATCTTTTATGATGAGACCTATGAGCAAGATTCACATCCCCACGCCTCTGCGTCAGTATGTTGGAAAACAATCCACTGTAGAAGTAAAGGCGTCGACCGTCGGCGAAGCCTTGACGGCACTATTGGCACAGCATCCCGATCTGCGCCGGCATTTGTATACGGAGGACGGAAAACTGCGCGCCTTCGTTAATCTATATGTGAACGACGAGGATATTCGCTACCTGCAGAAAGAAGCGACTGCGGTAAAGGAAGGTGATAACATTTCCATTGTGCCTTCCATCGCCGGAGGCGCTCAGTAACCTTAAGAGTTTTAAGAGCCAGCGACAACAGAGTTGGGAACCACTAGTTTGAATCCTGCCGTTACAAACCGCTGTTGTATGTGTCCTGCCTGTCGTTAGCGCCCGAACTCGAGCGTCCGAACTCCACGCAGCCCGTTGCAAATGTCAACCGAGGATCTTATGGCCACGATCACCAGCGAAATTCCAGTAACACTCAGCAAGGATGAAATCCTGCGCTACTCGCGCCATCTGATCATGCCTGAAGTCGGCATGGAGGGGCAGCAGAAGCTGAAGGCGGCTCGCGTGCTGTGTATCGGCGCGGGAGGTTTGGGCTCGCCGCTCGCTCTTTATCTCGCGGCTGCGGGCGTGGGCACGCTGGGAATTGTCGACTTCGATGTGGTGGATTACACAAATTTGCAACGGCAAATCATTCACTCAACCGCAGATGTGGGGCGAAAAAAACTGGATTCTGCCGCGGATAAATTGACCGGGATCAATCCATTTCTAAATCTGCGGAAGTTCGACCTGCGGCTCAGCAGCGAGAATGCCCTGGAACTCTTTCGCGACTTCGACATCATTGCCGACGGCACGGACAACTTTCCAACGCGCTATTTAGTGAACGACGCGTGCGTGCTCACCGGCAAGCCGAATGTTTACGGATCGATTTTTAGGTTTGAAGGTCAGGCGAGTGTCTTTGCGACTGAAGATGGGCCGTGCTACCGCTGCCTCTATCCCGAGCCACCGCCGCCAGGGCTCGTACCTTCTTGCGCGGAAGGTGGAGTGCTGGGCATTCTGCCCGGGCTCGTCGGAGTTATGCAAGCCACCGAAGTGATTAAATTAATTTTGGGCGTCGGCGAGCCGCTCATTGGGCGACTGCTGCTGATTGATGCGCTGGGCATGAAGTTTCGCGAACTAAAGCTGCGCAAGAATCCGGATTGCCCGGTTTGCGGGACGCATCCCACGGTGACGAAGCTGATAGACTACAACGAGTTTTGCGGCATTCGCGGGGAGGAAAAACCGGTGTCGAATGGAGTTCCGGAAATTCAAGTGGAAGAACTGAAGCGTCGTCTGGATGCGAAAGAGGATCTATTCGTTCTCGACGTTCGGGAACCGCACGAATATCAGATTTGCAACATCGGCGGACATCTGATTCCGCTGAATGATTTACCCAACCGCGTGAATGAACTGGATTCTAGCCGCGAAATTGTCGTCCATTGCAAGATGGGCGGACGCAGCGCGAAGGCCGTCGCGTTCCTGCAACAATCGGGATTCAAGAAAGTGCATAATCTGGCGGGCGGGATTAATGCATGGGCGGAGAGAGTGGATCCGAAAGTGCCAAAGTACTAAACGGAGTTCTCCAGTTCAGTTTCGGGAAGGGAGCGCCAGGGCCCTCCCTTGCGGCAATTGCCGGTCTTGCTCAGGTTCAGTCTGCGAGCAGTTCGTTCAGTCAGACCACTTTCATGGAATCGATCTGGGTTCTTCTCTTCCGCAATTTGCTCGCAGGGAGCATTGGCAAACCCCTCTTCATCTCCTGAAGTTCGCGCGTTACTCCAGCGAGAACCAATTAAAGTTGCTGATCGTGTTGTAGTAGCCTCCGGTATCCATGACCATCTGCAGCGTATGTGTACCCCCGGGTAGACGGATTCCCGGCACGCTGAGTGTCTGCCACGTCTGCCAGCCGTTCGTCTGTGGCACCGAAATTGGACCGCTCACGTCCCGTCCGTCTACGGCGAGATGGAAGACACCGCCGGCTACATCTGTCGCGACCCGCACGTTCAGCGTGTATATACTCGGGCCCTGGATGTTGACGGTGTAGTTCAGCCAGTCGCCAGGATTGGTGGAACCCACGTCGTATCCGCCGCCTGTATCGGAGCAATTTTCGATATAGACGGTTTCTCCCGGGCGGTAATTCGCGCCACCATTGTTTTGCGAGTTGCCATTCCAGTAGGCCATCCCTTTCCCACCGCTATCAAAGTTCTCCATCTGGATCAGACCGGGGATTGTAGCCGGACCGGAGGGAAACGGCGTGGACGCGGTGAATGGCTGCACGCTAAACCAGTTGAAGTTACCCATGCCGCCCGTTGGCCCATTGCCGTCAAAAACCACGCGCATCACTTGCTGTCCTGCGTTCAGCCAAAACTCAGGGCTCACCATGGTCGTCCATGTTTGCCAGCCATAAGTTGCGGGCGTGAATTGATCGCCCGTCACGTTTCGTCCATCAAATTCGGCATGCCAATACCCACCGGGACCGAGTGACGCCACGCGAGCCTGAAGATTATAAAGTCCACTCTGCGTGACGTTCACGCTGTACTTGAGCCACTGCCCCTCGTCCGTGTAGCCGACGTCATAACCGCCGCCTACATCGTAGTTGTCTTCCACGCCGACGGTTGTCCCCGGACGATAGTTCGTTCCCGCAGGGTTGCTGGTGTACAAGTTGAAATAGCCGACGCCATTGCCGCCGTTGTCGAAGTTTTCCGCCTGAATCAGTCCGGGTAAAGGCCACGGCGTTCCACCAAAAGGCGTTTCCGGACCGCCGACAGTCAGCTGCACAGTGGAGGAGCGCTGCAGGTTCCTCTGCGTGCCCGTAATGGTTATCGGATATGTCCCGGCACTTGCACCGTCTGAGGTCTTCAACTCCAGGGATGACTGGTTGGGAGATCTCCATGATGGACGGAATTGTCCCCAAACACCCGCAGGCAGGCTGCTCAGGTCGAGACTAACTGGCCCGTGGTCTTGTCCATAGCGGTCTGCATCCACCACAAATCGCGTCGCGCTTCCCGGGGCGACGATCTGCGTATCAGGACCCGCAGTTACATCGAATGTCGATCCTGGATAACCCTGCCAAGTGAACGTTGCAACCGCTCCTGCCGGGAGAGTGTAGACAATATTCTGACCGCGCCAATTGATGCTGAAAGTATTCGAGTTGGAGGCGGAGTTCAACACTACAATGGCAATCGATCCATCGGGATTCTTGAACGCCACGTCCTCTACGTTGCCCGAGCCGAATGTATTTGAGTCGATGCGATAGGCCCCCGTTTGAGTGTATTTCGAGAGATGGCCGAGGACGTAGTACTCCACATTCCTCTCAATCGTGGCAGGAGTTGTGCCGGTGTTAATCGTTACAACGCCGCGGCAGTCGGTGCAGCCGTTCTGTACTGTCGGCCCGCCGTTCTCGTTGAGATCCATGTTCCACAAAGTCACGTTCTTCGCCCAGTTGCGGAGTACGTTGATCACATCACCCTCAACCATGTTCGGCAAATTCGTCGCGAAATCCGGCGCGTAATATCCGCCAGTACACTCGTTAAACCATATCGGTGTGCCGGGCTGCAGATAGTGAATCGCATTTTGTGCGTCAGCCACACTGCCTGCATAACAATGGAACGATACGCCGGCCAAATACGGACGCACCTCTGGATTGCGCAGCAACAGTTCCGGATAAAGTGGGTTATCCCAATTGTGCTCGTAGCCGAAAATGCCAGGTGTCGCGTCGGTTGGAGAAGCGTTCTGACGATCGAAGTTCCATCCCTGATTCCTGAAGCGCTGCGTCATCAGCGCCGGACCCAGATAGCGGCTGATGAAGTTGCCCTCATCGAGCGGTGTCATAAACATAGTCGGATAACCGCTGGTCTCATACAGCGGCTCATTCTGGACCGCGACGTAGTTGATGGGTATCCCATTCGCCTCATACGCTTGAATGAACTTAACGAAGTATTTCGACAGCGCTGAAAAGTACTCCGTATTCAGCGTGCCGCCATTCGTCGATCCACTCGTTTTCATCCATGCAGGAGGCGACCAGGGCAACGCGAGCACCTTAATTTGAGGATTAACCGCCAAGGCGGCCTTGATGGTTGGAATAATGTAGGCCTGATCATGCGCAATCGAGAACTGCGTCATGTTCGGGTCGGTGTCTCCTGGCGGAAGGTCGTCATACGTGTAATTGCTCAGCGCGAGATCGGTGGCGCCCATCGGCTGACGCAGAAAACTCAAATGAATCCCCTCAGGGCTGAAAAGATCCTGCATCAGTTGATTTCGCTGCGCCGGCGTAAGCTTTTCCCAAACCAGCCAGGCAGCCGAATCGGTAAACGAAGCGCCCACTCCTTCCAGCGTCTGGTAACGAATGGTGTCGTCTACATTGATGGCCAGCCCGCTCCCTGCGCCAGGGGCGAAAGTCAGCGAAGGTTGCGGGCTCAGCAGCGCCGACTGATCTGGATTCGTTTGATCGACCTGGACCGTCTGCCCCAAAGCAGGAGAGAGCAACAGCAAGGCCCCCGCAAGAGTCCGGAAGGTCCACAGAAAACTCAGTAGGATTATTGAGCTGAAGCTGGAAAGGGACTTCATGGGACTAGCCCCGGCAAAGTGAGATATCTGCGCAACGTGCGAAGGAATTCGCAGTTGTCAGAAATACCTACCAGCTAAGAAACAGCATCGTCAAGAGATAAACGCTTGTCTACTGTGAATTCCCGAGTAATATACACTGTCGACTTTAGCCCTACCGAACGCGGAACTCGAGAAACTTCCAAGTCCGTAGCCCCGCATGGGAATCAATCAGCTTCGCTGTGCTCGGCTGGACAGCCGGGGCAGCTATCCCCACATGAACGCTTTGTAGAAGACGAGAAATAGCAACGATAAGAAACGGGAGCACCCGTAGTGCTCCCGTGATTGTTGGTGTTATACGAGTTACTGGCTGGAACCGCTGGCTCGCATACCGTCACTGGCCTCGCCAAGTTCCAAGGCGAATTTTTTACCTTCGAAGCGAACGCCGACGAGGGAATTTGGGCCGCTATCATTTTTATGGGTCACAGCTGCGTCGTTAACCGAAGGCGTTTGCAGTTCAATCACATGCGCCGGCACTGTTGCCAATACATTCTTGCCGCGCAGGATCTTTACTTCCACGTTGGGGCCGCTGCCTTCCCACTGGACTTTGTAGTCCCCCGGCTTCAGGGTGGTTCCGTTGACGGTTACATTATCACTAAGCTGCAAACTGCCCTTGGTTGCGGCCAAAGCGCTCGATGCCAATAACAACGCCAATCCTAATACGATGCTCTTCGAAACTGTCGCGAACTTCATGACTGCTCCTTGATTTCTTCCCCGATTCTCGTCGGGGAGCGGCTGGGGCGGCCCGGTTCACGACTTGCGCGAGAAAACATTTGTGTTTTGCCGCGAATCGCCTACAATGCATTCGTTGGGGTTCAGCAGACAAGCCGCAAGGCCTGGCTCGCTGTGCATGGGGGTTCTGTCACCTGGGCCGCCAAACCGAGAGTGAAAGAATCCCCTAACCCCGCAAGAATCCTGCGTTCCAAAAATCCGGCCAACTCGTCTATGCTGCCTGCCTACTCCCACTACTACGAAGTTCCTTCATCGAAAGTTCCGTAGTGTGGTTCGATGTTTCTGCTAATTTCCGATTATGCATGTATTGACGAAGGGCGCGCATTTCCGGTAGCAGGAAAGCGCGGTGAATTCGTTTTTGAGAATCTGGAACAGTGAGAGTGTGTTCTGTCTGCCAGTAACGAAGACATGGCGGCACTGCTGGCGCGCATTGCCGGTAGCGTGCAGAAGGCCTCGCGGGCAGAGTGCCCGCGCCACACAGTGTTAATCCGCGTCGCCGTGTTGACGTTCGACCGACCAGATGCTGGCCTGATCCTTTTCGAACGGGTAGACGTGAACCATCCAGTTGAAGATCACGGGATGGAATGTTCCCCCGGCGGCATCGCAGGCTTCCTGCGTAGTAATCGATCCCTTCAGCCCAAACAGCGGATGAGGCGCCAGCATTTCCTTTCTGCGATCCGCAGAGGGAGCGCAGAAATTTACGTGCTCGTGCCATTGCGCGATGCTGAGCGGAACTCGCTGGTCAAGTTGCTCTTCGCCGAGACGCTTGGACGCCGTGTACATCACGCCGATGAGTTTGTAGTCATCGCCATGTTTTTCATAAAGCAGAGACGTGGGGTGCTCAGGATTGAAATTGAACGCCGCTTCAATTGCATATTGGTAGTTTGTGAAGTGATACATCTTTTGCGGAACTTCAGGATGGAAAATCTTGTAGCCATCAGCTAGTGCAGCATGATAGTCAATGTATTTTGTTGACGCCTTGCGTGCGGCCTCCACCACCTGCCGAGCACGCTCGGCATCGCCCGGCTTCAGGGGACGGAGAGCCGTCATTTTCATGTGAGCACCCATGTCCATGGGACCTTCCATGGAATGCATGGCGTGCATGCTGGCGTCGGTGTCCTTATCGTCTTTCGTTCCACCCATGGACATGTCTTTCCTATTCGACAGGTCTTCGGTCGGCCGGTCCATGCCCGGCATATTTTGCTGGGCTGTGGGCGGGGTATTGCCACCGGAAGGTTGTTGCTGTCCCCAGCTCACGCCGGTCAGAAGGAAAAACGAAATCAAAATGGCGATTCGTTCCCGCATGGTAAATCTCCTCATATTCCTACTTTTGTATTAACCCTGAAACCGAGTAGTTGTTTCTGCAAGGGATCCTAAGGTTACCCGGGTTACTGCGGTAATTATGCCGAGTTCAATCTGAGGCGAGGAGAAAAGGAGTCCACCACTTGCTGTCTTATCATGAGCGCGAAGCCGCGGGATTTAGACGCCAGATTCCGGCATTCAAATAGGTGGCATAGGTAACCCACGCCAAGTAGGGCACGAGAAGCGTGGCGGAGAACGGTGAGATTCGCCAGAACAAAATTATGGTGGCAAAAATTGCCGCCCACAGCAGGATGATCTCGACCAGGGCGAGGCCGGGGGAGCGCAATCCAAAGAAAATCATAGACCAGGCAGCGTTCAGCGCGAGCTGAAACAGAAAAACCGTAATTGCAGGCGAAGCTTCGGACCAGCCGCCGCCAACCCTCCATACATTCCAAGCGGCAATTGTCATCAGAAAATAAAGAATGGTCCACACCGGCCCGAAATATGATGCAGAAGGATTCCCCGGCGGCTTGCGGAGCGAGGGATACCAGATGCGAACCGAGCGCGCGGTGAATGCTGCTCCGATCCCCGCCGCGGAGAAGTTTAGGGTTACGAATGCGGCCAGCGCGACCAGCAAGTTTCTGGACAAGCGACCTTCCCTACCGCAGCGGAGCGGAGACGTGCTCGTGGACGATCAGCCACTTCCCGTCCTGATTTTCCCAAACCACGGTCCAGCGGAAGTTGCCCATCTCAATTTTGCCGGATTTAGTTGTCATTTCTTCTTTTACGGTCGCCGTGGCCCAGACTGAATCCCCGTGGGGATGGATGTCGGCATCATCGTTCACGGTGAACTTGGCGCTTTTGTAGCCCGACAGAACCGCCTTAGCGCCTTTTTCGTATTCATCCCAACTGTCGTATTTCAAAGGAGCGATGTCGAAGAATGTGTGTGGTCCGCTGGCGTAGAACTTGGCGACGTTGTCGGGATCCAGGGTGGACCAGCCATCCCAAATTTTCTGCAGGTAGGCTTTGTCGGGAGCGGAACCGGCTGACGATTTCTTCGCGGTCGGCTTAGGTGACTTCGCGAAGCTGGCGAACGAGAGAGCGAAGAAGCAGAGTGAAACCGCGAGCACGCGCTTCATGGTTGAATTCCTTTTGAGTTGTGGCCTGGCTTCATCCGAAGATCGCGGAATTCTCGCACACGGAGCGGCGATCTGCAAAGCCGCATTGACCGATTTCCACAGCGCACGCTAGAATAGTTGAGTTTGCCTGTACTCGCCGACCCGTTCTGGGGACGCCTGCTTTGGCTGCTCAAGCGCCCTGGCGGAAAACACAGCAAGCATAGAACGTTCAGTGGGTCCATGATTGCACGCGTGTGCGCGTGAATCGCGCCTGAGGAACTGATTCTTCACGACATTTTGATGGAGGCAGACGTATGTACGCGGTCATCCGCGCCGGTGGAAAGCAGTACCGGGTGGCGCCCGGGGATGTGATTCGAGTAGAAAAACTGGCTACGGGTACCGATGGCCAGGTCGACTTTGCCGACGTTCTAGCGGTCTCGGGCGGAGAAGGACAGATCGGCAAACCGGAAGCGGGAGCGCGAGTCGTCGGTGAGGTTTTGGAAGAAGGCCGCAGCCCGAAAATTCTTGTCTTTCATTACAAGCGGAAGAAGCAGTATAAAAAGCTGCGGGGGCACCGGCAATCCTATACGGCGGTGCGCATTACTGAGATTGCGTTTGACGGGCAGAGTTTTAAGGCTCCGGAACTGGCCAAGAAACAACCGAAGGTGAAGAAGGCTCCGGCCGATGAGCATGAGGCGCAATCTGAGGCGCAATCTGAGGTGAAGAGCGTTAAGGGACACGCGACCCAGGGGCATGCGAAGAAGAAGAAAGCCGCTCCAAAGAAGGCGGCGAAGAAATCCTCAACCAAGAAAAAGAAGTAATCGGTATCTGAAAATCTAGGACTGAGAGTTGATCCATGGCACATAAAAAAGGACAAGGCACTTCACGAAACGGCCGCGACTCAAACGCGCAGCGGCTTGGATTTAAAGCGTTCGGCGGGCAGATCGTGCCCGGCGGAACCATCATCGTGAGGCAGCGCGGCACACCCGTGAAGCCGGGGCTCAACGTGGGGCGCGGCAAAGATGACACGCTTTTCGCCAAGATTACCGGGCGCATCAAGTTCCTGAACAAGGGTTCGATGGGCAAGTTTGTGATGGTGGAGCCCATGGAAGTTATGGAGTAGTTCGCGTCCACGCGCTGCCACGGCATCGTGCTTTATCGGCCGCGACTACCTATGCGACGCGGCTCGGGCCTCGCCTTCGGGACGGGGCTCTTTGTTTTGTTGGGCGTCACCAGGTTGTCAATCCCCAGCGAAGCGAGGGACTTTGGTGTTTACCTGCGACAGCTACTCTTTTAGCGCAGGCCCGAATCAAGGTCGCCCGCTTCGCGCGGGATGACAAGAGTTCTCAGGAAGAGTGTGTTTGAGCAACCATGTTTATCGATGAGGCGAAAATTCGAGTGAAGGCGGGGGACGGCGGCAACGGCTGCATGGCCTTCCGTCGCGAAAAATATGTGCCGCGCGGGGGCCCTTCGGGTGGCGACGGCGGCAAGGGCGGAGATGTGATCATGGAATCCAGCGAGCGGCACAACACGCTCGTCCACTTCCGCTTCAATCCCGAATACAAGGCGCAGCGCGGACGCCACGGTGAAGGCTCGAACAAAACGGGCCGCGAAGGCGAAGACGTTCTTCTCAAGGTCCCCGTGGGGACGATTGTGTACGACGAAGAAACGGGCGAGAAGGTGTTCGATTTTTCCGGCCCTGATCAACGCATGGTGATTGCCCGAGGCGGCCGCGGGGGGCGAGGCAACGCGCGCTTCGCCACTTCGGTGCATCAGGCTCCGCGCGAACATGAGCCGGGACGTCCAGGGGAAGAGCACAATTATCGGCTTGAACTGAAGCTGCTCGCCGACGTAGGGCTGGTTGGCTATCCAAACGTGGGCAAGTCTACGCTGATCTCACGAATCTCGGCGGCGCGGCCCAAAATTGCCGATTATCCTTTTACTACCTTGGAACCGAATCTGGGCGTCGTGGCGGTGGGCGATCTCAATAATGAAATCAGTTTCGTGGTGGCCGACATTCCTGGCTTGATCGAGGGCGCGCATGCCGGCTCCGGGCTCGGTACACAATTCTTGCGGCACATCGAGCGCACGCGCCTGCTGGTTCACCTGGCAGACGTATCGGACGCGAGTGGGCGTCCGGATGTGGTCAAAGATGTGGAAGTGATTCTTGGAGAACTGGCGAGCTTTGGCGCACATCTGGAAGACAAGCCCATGCTCATGGTTGCGTCGAAGATCGACGTGGCCAATAAAGAAAAAGTTGCAGCGCTGAAACGGTATTGCAAGAAGCGCAAGCTCAAGCTCTACGAAATTTCGGCGGTTACGGGTAAAGGGATCGATGAACTGAAGTACGCCATGGCCAAGGAAGTGGATGTTCTGCGCGAGCAAGCGCTCGAGCGGGCCGAAGCCGAAGCCAAGGGCGCCTAGGCGGATAAGAAGCTTCAGGCCCGGGGCAGGTGGGACCCGTGCTGAAAATGATATTGCAGGATCTTCGCCGCCAAAGCGGGCGGCATTTTCTCTCCCGACGGTTGGACGGTGCGCACGATTTGTCCCCGGCAAACCACTTCGGTAGGCGAAAGTCCGGCGATCTCGGCCGGCAGCACCAGATTGATTTCCAGTTGCACATTGGGTTGGAGAAGATCGGGCTGCAGGAAATCGCCCGCCTGAAACAGTAGACCGGAGCGGCTAATATTTCTGGTCTCGCCCTCATGCCATTTCTCTTCGTCCAAACGACGATACTTCAGAGGCAAATTAAGTTGAAATCGAGGTGCACGCGAGAGTGCCGGCTGTTCCGGTCTCCGCTCCGCCGTAGTATGGGCGCTTCGTACTGACTGGGCAGTCTCCTGTGGAAACAGGGTGGAATCCAGCACTTCCCGAACTTTGTTTTTGAGATCACGAAGAGTAAAGGGTTTCTGCAGCAGACGTACATCGGCGTCCAGCGTACCGTTGTGCCCGATCACGTTTTCGGTATAGCCCGACATGTAAAGCACTTTGGTGTTGGGGCGGATTTCCGAAATCCGTTGCGCCAGCTCGCGACCGTTCATGCCGGGCATGATCACGTCGGTCAAAAGCAAATGAATTATGCCCTCGTGGGCCACGGCGATCTGCATGGCAACCGCTCCGTCCGCCGCTTCGATCACTCGATAGCCTTGCTTCTCCAGAAACTGCCGGGCCAGGTAGCGCAGGTTGGCTTCGTCCTCTGCCAGAAGGATGGTTTCGGTTCCCGGCTGGGTGAAAGCCGGTTCCTCGGGGACAACGACCTGTGCGGGCTCCACTCTCTCCGCCACGCGAGGAAGATAAATCTTAAACGTGCTGCCCTTGCCGGGTTCGCTGTAAACCCATATGTAGCCGCCGCTCTGCTTCACAATTCCGTAGACGGTGGAGAGTCCCAACCCTGTTCCCTTTGGGCCCTTGGTGGTGAAGAAAGGCTCGAAGATATGGGACTGAGTCTCTGAGTCCATTCCCAGTCCAGTGTCGCTGATGGAGAGCATCACGTACTCTCCTGCCCGAAGAGGGGCGTGAAAGCGCGCATATTCTTCGTCGAGCGATACGTTCGATGTCTCGATGGTGAGCTTGCCGCCGGAGGGCATGGCATCGCGCGCGTTCACGGCAAGATTCATGATGACCTGATCAATCTGCCCAGAGTCGGCTCGCACGGCGCCCAGCGAGGAAGCCGGCACCATTACTAGATCGATATCCTCTCCGATCACGCGTGTCAGCATCTTCAGGTTCTCAGTGACGACGCCGTTCAGATCAAGAATCTTCGGCGCCAGCATTTGCTTGCGGCTGAAGGCGAGAAGCTGACGAGTGAGCGAAGAGGCGCGCTGTGAGGCGCCGGCAATTTCTTGTGCGGGCCCGCGGAGAGTCGGATCAGGACCCAGGCGGTCGAGTAGAAATTCAGAATATCCGGAAATGACCATAAGCAGATTGTTGAAGTCATGGGCGATGCCGCCGGCAAGCCTGCCTACAGCCTCCATTTTTTGCGATTGCTGGAGTTGCTGCTCCAGAGCGCGCCGCTCGGTTACATCTTCGATAAACAATTCGAAGGCGGTTTTCTTGTCGCCGTCACAAACCGCGCGGCCCGAAACCCGGAGCACGGTATTGATCCCATCTTTCCGCTTCCATTCGGCTATGAGGCCGTTGAAGGGCGCGGCTGAGTGCAGGTGATCGGCCATCTCGAACCAATGGTGAGTATCCGCATAAAGTTCTCCCAGATGTTTGCCTACGAGTTCCTGGGCTGAGGAATATCCCAGGATCGCCAGCAGTGCGGGATTTACATCCAACAATTGGCCGGCGGCGTTGCAGCGGCATATGCCGTAAGGAGCGTTGGTCACCAGAGAACGGAAATTCATCTCAGAGCGGCGCAAGCCTTCCTGAGCTGCCCGCAGAGCGGCATTAAACCAGCAGATCAGAGCCGCCAGCACAACGAAGAGCGCCAGTCGCAGCATGGTCGAACGAAATTGCGCCGGAGTCTGTTCGGAGGAAAATGAAAAATAAGCGCTGACGGTAAGTGCGAACGAGGTGGCAACCAGTCCAGGTTTCCAGCCACCATACCACGCACTCACCATCACGGCGACGGCGAATACGGCCAGGCGGCTTTCCGTAATGTTCGGAAGAAGTAAGGCCGGAATCAGCGCGAGGGTGGTGCTGAGCACGGCCACCCCGTAGCGCAGAATAGGCGCACGAGCGGGTGGAATGCTGAGTAGGGGGAGGGTTACTCGCATAGTGAGGCAATGCTAATGTCAGAGTCTTAGATGCGCGAGATTACAGGAGTTCACAACAAATGCGCAAGATGCCTTGTTTGCTTGGCGGGTAACACTGGGCCAAACGGACAATGGACTTTCGACCAATGCAGTGGCGCCGCTAGGGCCGCGGTTGAAGGTTGAGCTTGCCAAGAGAGGCTGGAAACGAAGACACTAGCCGCGCATGAACATCGGATTGTTTGGCGGCACCTTCGACCCCATCCATCGCGGTCACATGGCATTGGCACACGCGGCCCGGGAGCGCTACAAGCTCAGCCGGATTCTGTTCGTGCCCGCGAACCTTCCCCCGCACAAGCAGCTTCAGCCGCTGTCGGCTTTCCCCCACCGCTACGCTATGACTGCTCTCGCCACAGCTCAAGGGAAGGAGTTCGCGCCTTCGCTACTCGAAGCGCCTGAAGACTCCGATCCGGGAGGGCCACGTGCGAAGAAAGAGAAAGAGCGTGCGCCAAAACCTAACTACACAATCGATACCATCAAGCGCCTTAAGCGGTCGTTCAAGAAAGCAGACCGCCTCTTCCTGCTGATCGGCATCGACGCCTTCGCGGACATCGCCAAGTGGCATGAGTGCGAGGCACTGTTTCGCGAGTGTGAGTTTGTGGTCGCCAGCCGGCCGGGATACTCTTTGGCGGATGTCGCCAATGCCCTGCCCGACAGCCTGCGGCCGCGGGTGGAAGCCACTCGGCCATTTCAAAAGCAAGCCGCCAGCGGGGATCTGATGCTGAATGGCGTTTCCATCCATCTGCTCGATGAGGTCTACCAGTCGATTTCCTCAACAACAATTCGCCAGACCGCGGCCGCCGGAAAACCGCTTGGCCGCTTCGTGGATCCAACCGTGGCGGAGTACATCAGGAAAACAGGACTCTACCGATAGCGGTTTCCACAGCAATGACTTCGGCGATCAGGCATCTTCCCATTTACAATGAGGAGGATCACGAACGAACTTGCATGAAGAAAAATGATTTGAAGCTCCAGGTAGCGGCAGCCATTCAGGCCTGCCTTGACAAGAAAGCTGAAGAACTTTCCATACTTGAAATGGAGAAGGGGTCGGCATTCACCGACTACTTCGTGCTGTGCAGCGGTACGAATCCGCGGCAGGTGCAGGCGATAGCGGACGAGGTGGAACTGCGCCTTAAGGCCGCGGGGCTGCGTCCCGCGCATGTCGAGGGGTACCGTCAGGCCGAGTGGATACTGGTCGACTATGTGGACTTCGTAGTCCATGTTTTTTCCGAGAAGGCGCGGAAGTTCTACGATCTCGAACGTCTGTGGAAAACGGCCAAGCGGCTCGAACCTTCGGAGTTGAAGGCGAAGACTCCGGCTAAAGCGGCATCGAGAACAAAAACAAAAATAAAAACGAAGACGAAGACGAAGACGAAAACAATGCCGCGGCGCATGGCCTCGGCGGTTCCTCGTGGGAAAAAGGCTTAGCTCTCGTCTCGGGATAGAACCTCAGCTCATCGTGTTCTGCGCGTATGACGATTTCTTCCAATCCGGAACGCGGCAAAACCGAACCTTCCAAAGGCGAGACTGGCTGGGGAAGCCTATCCCGGTTCATGGTGCGAGGCGAGAACATCGAATTCGGCCCGTACGTGGTGCTGGCGTCTCGAAGCAAGTAAACTCCATCAGCCGTGAATATCAAGATTGCGTGGGTGGGCAAGACGAAAGAGCCAGCGATTCGGGCGCTGACGGACGAGTATTTAAAACGGATTTCGCGGTATGTGCCGGTGGAAGGGTTAGCGCTGCGCGACGAGGACGCGCTTCTCGCAGTGTGCGGACGGGCGGCGCCAGCCAAAGGCCGCAAATCAAACAGGGGTACATCCAGCACCGGTAAGTCAACACTGGCCCTGATGGATTCCCGGGGGAAAGAGCTTTCCTCAGAGGAGTTCGCGCGTTTTTTGGGAGAGTATCAGGATCGTAATCCACTGCCGCTGGTATTCGCCGTGGGCGCGGCAGATGGCTTCAGCGAAGCTGCGCGTAGCACGTCGCAGCATATGTTTTCGTTGGGAAGGATGACGCTGGCGCATGAACTTGCTCGCGTGGTTTTGCTCGAGCAAATCTACCGCGCATTCACGATTTTAAAGGGGCATCCATACCATTCGGGACACTGAGTCGGTGCCGACGTCGCGATCATGCTCGTGGATCGTGGTTTGAAGCATTTGCCCGAAGCCGTATCGCAGAATCCCCACTTTATTTTCCTCGTTGGAAACTTGTCGTTTCAACGACAAGCGGTAGGAGAAAACCTCCTTGCCCATGCGGCGGGTGATTATTCCTTTGAAGAAAACAGGAGTAATCTCCCCCTCCACTTCCACCGGACCTCGGTTGTCCTTGCCTGACAGTCGCACCTTGCAAGTGGTGGGTCCTCCACCCACCGGCTTAGACTCTTCCATACTCCCCTGCAGCTTTGTCACCACTGGAATGGCTTTGCCTCGATAATCTCTCAGGGTCGCAGCGACTCGTTTGCCCTGCTCTTCCAGTTGCAGTTCGCTCCCGGCGGGGCCTCGCCCCTGTATCTCCGCTATTGCGGAGAAGGTCTCTGTTTTCGGAAACCACTCCGGAGGCACACATTGCGCGGGGATTATCTTTTTAGCCGCCCACATGAACCATGTGGCCAACAGCAGATTCCTGAGCATTTTCTGACTCCAGCCTCGCGGAGAATCTAGCACGAAACCTGGCCCCCGCAAACTCACGGCACTGTTTACTCTTAGTGGGTACACTGTAATTGTGAATGCCGCGTGCACCTTCGTGAGTTGTTCTTCAGCACTGTGCCACCTACAGTTTGAACGAACTCAAGCAATCATTGGAGACTAGATTCATGAGAGATGTGATGGAACTGCTGCGAGCGAAAGAACAAGAGTTGTTGAAAGTGAAACGACAAGTCGAAGCTTTGCGCATAGCATTGCCCTTGTTGGGCGGAGATGACGATCCCTCCGTACCCGCAGCCAAACAGGGCAATAAAGGAACCGGGAATCTGAGCTAATCGTACTGTTTGGAGGTCAGAAGTAGGAGACCACCCTCCTGCGGCCCCCCGAGCTTAACTTCACGCTCAAAACTCAACGGCGACGGAAAAGAGCGTGCGTCCAACGCTAGGACAGCAGATCCCGTCGTTCACTGCGTGACGGTGGCCTGATAACTGACGGTTTGCCACTGGCCGTTGCGGCGGACCCAGACTCGGGTGTAGCGATAGGGCCCGCTGAAATCTTCGCCGAGTTGGTGGCCTTTGACGTCGGCGCGAGCGGTCACGACAGCCATGTCGCCATAGACCCGCACCACCATATCGGTAATATTCATAGCTTCATAGCGGAGTTGACCGCTGCGGCGTGCGGAAATGGTCTCCTGTTTGGTCGTCACCTGTCCGAGCGGGGTAATCGCGACATAATCTTCGGCGAGGGTTCGCAGAGAAAACTCGGAATCGCGGCGGAGGCTGGCTTCTTTGGATTGGCGCTCCATATCGACGATCTCACGAATCGTCGCCTGGTCGGTGGAATCGAAGCTGCGTCTCGGGTGAAGGGCAACGTGCTGCGCGGAAAATGCAGGCTGCGCCGTGAGAACGCACAACAATAACACCACAAAGTTGTTAATCACGATGAGACCTCCGCAGTTCTGCCAGGGGACAGAGATCGGCTTGCACCGGGATACGCGAGTTTTGATGCCGGAGTTCCCCAAGAATATGCGAATTTTCACTGGATCCGTGCGGAGAATGCATAATGCAGTTCCGAGCCGATCTTGAGCAAGCTTTCTAGTAGAATCAATCATCCTCAATAAGTCATGAATGACGTGCGTCGCGGTCTGATCATCGTAAACACCGGGCCGGGAAAGGGGAAGACGACTGCGGCAATGGGGACAGCTCTGCGGGCGGTTGGGCAGGGGATGAAAGTCCTAATGCTGCAGTTCCTGAAAGGCTCCTGGCACTACGGCGAACTGGACGCTGTCCAGGCCTTTGGGGATAAGTTTGTGATGAAGCAAATGGGGCGGGGCTTTGTGAAAGTGGGCGCGGAGAAGCCTGATCCGGAAGATGTGAAGATGGTGGAAGAGGCGTGGGCCGAAGGGGAGAAGGCGATCCAGTCGGGCGAGTGGGATCTGGTGGTGCTGGATGAGATTAACTATGCGATCAGTTATGGCATGTTGGACGCGGCCAAAGTGGTGGAGAGTCTGAAGAAGAAGCCGGAAATGGTTCACGTCATCTTGACGGGAAGGAACGCCCACCCCACAATTGTTGAGGCCGCCGATACGGTGACCGAAATGCGTCAGGTGAAACACGCTTACGAAAAAGGTGTGATGGCGCAGAGAGGGATTGAGTATTGAGGACTGAGTATCTTGTACCGAGCAAAACGGTTCTGATTTGGCTCGGTACCCGGTACTAGCGACTCGCAACTGACTTATGACTTGGTTCAAGCGGGAATCCGGGGATTTGGATAATTCGGGCAAGAAGACGGTTCGCACCGAAGGCTTGTGGGTGAAGTGTGAGAACTGCCGCCAGATCATCTGGAAGAAGGATCTGGAAGAGAATCTAAATGTTTGCCCGAAGTGCGAAAAGCACTTTCGCATTGACGCACGGACCAGGCTGGCATTACTGCTGGATGAAAATCGATACGAGACGTTGGATGGGAATCTATCGTCGACCGATCCGCTGAAGTTTGTGGATTTGAAGCCATATTCTGCTCGTTTGCGGCAGGCGCAGCACGATACGGGTCTGAAAGATGCTGTCATCAACGCGCAGGGCAAGTTGCTGGGACGGCCCGTAGTCGCCAGCGTGATGGAGTATGCCTTCATAGGTGGCAGCATGGGCGCGGTGGTGGGCGAGATGATTACGCGAGCAGTCGAACGGGCGTTGGACTCGAAGACGCCGCTGATTATTGTTTCCGCTTCAGGCGGGGCGCGAATGATGGAGGGCGTGGTCAGCCTGATGCAGCTCGCGAAGATTTCGGCCGCGCTGGCGCGGCTGGATAAGGCGAAGGTTCCCTATATTTCTGTTCTAACTGATCCGACTACGGGCGGCGTGACAGCTTCGTTCGCCATGCTGGGTGACTTGAATATTGCCGAACCGGGCGCGCTGATTGGGTTTGCCGGGCCGCGGGTGATCGAGCAAACCATTCGCCAGAAATTGCCGGCGGGATTTCAGCGCAGCGAATTTCTGCTGGAGCACGGAATGCTTGATGCCGTGGTGCCCCGCAAAGAACTCAAGCCATACATCGCGCGAGCTCTGGATTTCATGGTGGGGAGCTGTTAGCTCTTAGCCTTTAGCTCTTAACCTTCTGGCTTCTCGCTGAATTGCGGTGTGCGTAGCTTCCTTAGCTCCTCAAGCTAACCTGAATCTTCCAGTCATTTTGGTAGTCTGAAGTGAAGGGAAAGCCGTGGGCCCGTTAAGAGCGAACGGCTAAAAGCGTAAAAGCTTGTCAACCTCCTATCAAACCGCGGTGTCCCGCATGTTCGCGCTGGGGCACGAACTGGCGCAGACGCCCTCTCACAAATTCGACCTCGCGCACATGCGGGTCTTGTTGGCAGGGCTGCATCATCCGGAGCGCCATTTCCCAAGTGTTCTGATCGCGGGCACGAATGGGAAGGGTTCGACTGCGGCGACGCTAGCTGCGATCCTGCAGGCTTCGCGCTTGAAAACCGGTTTGTACACCTCGCCGCATCTGGTTCGGATCAATGAGCGGATTCGCGTTAATGGCAAAGAAATCAGCGACCAGGGTTTTGCGAATCTGCACAGCAAGATTGATCGCGTAGCAGAGAGCTTGGTCGAAAAGATGGAGCTGCCCTGGCATCCCAGCTTTTTTGAAATGATGACTGCGATTGCGTTTGAGCACTTCGCGCAAAAGAAAGTTGACCTCGCGGTTCTAGAAGTGGGCATGGGCGGCCGGCTGGATGCGACCAATGTGGTAGAGCCGCTGGTGTCCGTTATTACCGACGTATCGCTTGATCACCAGAAATTCCTCGGAAACAGTTTGGGCGAGATCGCGCGCGAAAAAGTAGGAATTATTCGTCCTAACGGAGCAGTGGTGACTTTACCGCAGCAGCCGGAAGCCAATGACGTGATCGGAAACACGATACTCGAACTAGGAGCCATCGCGGTGAATGCCGTTCCCTATGTGCCACCGGTTTCGCCGGCGAGTGCCAAGTACCTCGTTCCAGGTACTGCGGTTCCAGGTACCGCCCCGAGCAAACCTGGTTTAGTATCTCGCTACCCGCTTGAAGTGATGGGAGACCAGATTCTGGTGGAGACGCCGTTAGTGGGGCGACATCAGTTGCGCAATGTTGCGCTGGCCATTGCGACGGCGGCCGAGTTGAATCGGCAAGGATTCGGGAGTATCACGGGAAACAGCGTTGCGAGCGGGATCCGGGGAACGCATTGGCCGGGGCGGTTTCAGGTGATTCCCGCGCGCCCGGCGTGGCCGGAGATGGTCATCGATGTGGCGCACAATCCCGCGGGCGCGTGGGCGCTGCGTTCCACCCTTTCGGAGCACTATGAAGACCGGCCGCTGATTTTTGTTTTCGGCGCGATGCGGGATAAGGCCATCTCGGAAATGGCGGAGATCCTATTTCCGCTCGCAGATCGCGTGATTGCGACCCGACCGGACAATCCGCGTGCGGCGTCGCCCGAAGAGATTCAGCAAGCGGCTGCCCGAACCGGAGTTGAGATCGAGCGGGTGGGAGATGTGTGCGCAGCCTTGGAGCGCGCCCGAGGCCTCAGCGCCGCTGGAACGGTGGTAGTGATTACCGGATCGATTTACCTGGTGGGCGAAGTGATGAGCCAGGTCGGGGCGCAGGTCTAAGCTGCGTTCGCGGACAGTTTCCCCTAGAATGGAAGTGTGCAGGAAACGAATTCATCGGTGGAAGTGGAACGGGGCCCAGAGGCAGCGCCGGTGGAGCGTCCGCGGCAAAGTCCGCACGCCATTGCCGGTGTGAAATACGGCTGGTTGAGCCGCCTGCGATCATATTTGATTCTTGACCCGCTGATCTGGCTGTACACGCTGGTTCTGGGATTGATTGCGCTTCCCGGTGGACTGTTCGACCGGAGCGGGCGAAGGCTGCATTGGTTTTCGCGAACCTGGTCGTGGCTGATCATGAAAACAATCTTGTCGCCGGTGAAGGTTACCGGCCTCGACAAGATTGACACTTCGAAGGCGCATGTCTACGCCGTGAATCACGCATCGGCAATGGACATTCCGGTGCTCTACGTTTACCTGCCCTTTCAATTCCGCATTGTTTTCAAGAAAGAGCTGTTGGTGTATCCAGTGGTAGGTTGGCAGTTGAAGCGGTCGGGGCAGGTCTGCATCGATCAGCAAAAGCCGACAAACTCGATTGCGGCAATCCGCTCGGCGGTGAAGAGTTTAAAAGCGGGGATGCCGCTGGTGATTTATCCCGAGGGCGGACGCACTCCAGACGGCGAGATCAAACCGTTCCTGCCGGGAGCTTTTTTTCTGGCGATCAAAGCGCAGGTGGATATCGTTCCGGTGGCCTTGATCGGAACTTACGAATTGCTCCCGATGGATACTTACCACATCAAGTGCCGTCCGCTGGAGATGCGTGTGGGCGAACCGATCTCGACGACGGGGATGACGGTGCGCGATCTCGAGACGGTCTCGGCCAAGGTGCTTAAGGCTATCGAGGATTTGTACTACGCGAAAAGTCCGGACCCGGCATCGGCGCATTTTCTGCCGTAACCTTTTTCATTTTCTGCCGTTATCCCTTGTGTAGACTACTCCGCGCGGAGAATTCGTTGAAGGCTCTGAGGAAAGAAGCGGACGAGCGGCTTCTGATTGAGGAGGCGCAGAAGGACCCTGCGCGCTTTGCCGAGCTCTACGAGAATAATTTCGAGAGAGTGTATGCCTATGTGGTGAGGCGCGTAGGAGATCGTGCGGAAACCGAGGATCTGACCTCTGAAGTATTTCATCATGCACTGGCTAATTTGCGGCGGTTTGAATGGCGGGGCATTCCGTTTGCGGCGTGGCTGTTTCGAATTGCCGCGAATCTGATTTCGGATCGCTGGCAAAGATCGAACCGGGAGCAAGTGGCGGATGAACCGGGACAGATTGAATCCGCGCAGGCCAAGGCCTCGGAATTCGAAGAAGTAGAACGCAGGGCAATGTTGTTTCGCCTGGTCGACACGTTGCCGACGGAGCAGCGGCGAGTAGTAGTGCTGCGATTTGTGCAGGAGAAAAGCATAAAGGAAGTGGCGCGGGAGATTCGCAAGACCGAGGGCGCGGTGAAGCAACTGCAGTTCCGGGCCTTGAGCAGTCTGCGGGCGCGCTTGGAGGGTGCCGATGCCTAAGCGCTCTCTGAACCAAGGAAAAAACGATCCGCGCGGTAACGACGCAAAAAAGAAGGTCGAGCAATTGAACCGAGCGGTGGATGTCTTGCTGGTCCAAGCGGACGGCAAGCTGCCGAAACTTGAAACGGACCTCGAGCCCCTGGTACGCCTGGCGGCCGACCTGCGCGGTCTGCCGCGCGAGGAATTCAAAACCGGACTGAAAGCCGAATTGCTTGAAGGGAGAAAAATCATGTCTACCGTAGCTGAGCCCGTTGCAGCCGTTCAAACCGTTGCCATCCCAAGGTTGACTTTTAAAGATGCCGCTAAGGCCATCGAATTTTATAAGAATGCTTTCGGCGCGAAAGAGACGATGCGCTTCGAAGCTGGCGGGAGAATTGCGCATGCCGAAATCACGATTGGAAGCTCAGCCGTTATGCTAGCCGAAGAGTGGCCGGAAGGCGGGCGTTTCAGTCCGGAGACGCTGGGAAATTCACCCGTCATGATGGTGCTGAATGTTTCCGACGTGGACGCGTTTGTGGCTCACGCCCTGGGCGTCGGCGCGGCCATCGAGCGCCCGATCGCAGACCAGTTTTACGGTCACCGCGAGGGAACGGTTAAGGATCCTTTTGGATATTTGTGGAATGTGTCCATGGTGAAAGAAGAGATGTCGGTCGAGGAGATGCACCGGCGAATGGAGGCGATGATGAAAGGGGATACGGCGAGCCAAAAGCCGGCTGTGAATCCGGTTCCCCGCGGATTCCGGACGGTGACCCCGTATCTCATAGCGCAAGATGGACCGGCGCTGCTGGAGTTTGCCAAGCAGGCGTTTGGAGCCGAGGAAACATTCCGCACTGTAGGGTCGGCGGGCGGTCTGCACGGGGAGGCGCGCATCGGCGACTCGATGCTGATGATCGGCGGCGGCATTCCGGGACGAGAGTTCCGCGCCACGCCGAACGCTCACGCGCTGCACATGTATGTGGAGGACGCGGATGCAGTCTACAAGAAAGCTCTGGCAGCGGGCGCGACTTCGATTGACGAACCACGGGACCAGGAATACGGCGAACGCTCTGGCAGCGTGAAAGATCCGGCGGGCAATTACTGGTACATCGCCACGCAGAAGGGAGAGAGTTACATCCCCAAAGGCTTGAACAACGTGAATGTGTACATGCACCCACTGCGGGCAGAGCCGGTGATCACTTTCCTCAAGCGTGCGTTTGGTGCGCGAGAGATTGCGAAGTATGCGTCGCCGGACGGAGTCGTGCACCACGCCGAAATCAGAGTTGGCGATTCGGTGGTTGAGATGGGCGAGTCGCATGGGAAGTATCCGCCGATGCCGACGATGTTTTATATGTACGTTCCAGGTTGCGACTCCGTGTACCGGCAAGCGCTGGCGGCGGGAGCAACGTCGATCTCGGAGCCGACCGATATGCCTTACGGTGACCGAACCGCAAGCGTAAAGGATGTTTTCGGGAATACGTGGAATATAGCGACGCACATCAAAGA
>Ga0185299_10000576_pt1 | contig 94047 bp, 81 predicted proteins | sample PaiPotPPA55metaG_FD_128002 | JGI IMG/M metagenome (GOLD analysis project Ga0185299, IMG submission 128002) | Iron sulfur acid spring bacterial and archeal communities from Banff, Canada, to study Microbial Dark Matter (Phase II) - Paint Pots PPA... ...
CCCGCCGCATCCGCCGCAAACGCGGGCGGCTTCCTTCAAACGTCCCTATCCGAAGTGACCCGGCGATCAGGCTCCTCGTCACGCCCCAATTCACGGCGCCGGGTCACTCCAGATAGGGTTCTAGCGTTTGTGTTGAGCAAGTGGGATCCGAGCCAGGCGCCGCGCCTTTATCAGCCGGCCATCATGAATGGCGTGCGCTCGGCATTCGACCCGGCAACCGGCCAGGTCCTCCCTGCCTACGATATTGGCCTCGAGGTTCCGAACTCAGGCAATCCGTTCAATGGCGTGGTGCAGGCTGGAAAAGGATACAGCAAGTATCTCCAAGACGATCGTGGACCGCAGTGGGGTCCGCGCTTCGGTCTCGCTTGGGATGTGACTGGCAAACAGAATATTGTCATTCGAACTGGTGGTGGCATCTATTACGATCGCTTCCAAGGCAACCGCGTATTCGATATGGTGCGTAATCCGCCCGAAGGATTGGATCCAACGCTGACCTACGGACTAGCCCAGAACATCAATCCCAGCAACGTCCTTTTGTCGCCTCCAACGCTATACGCGGCGGATCAGACCGGGAAACTGCCTACCACGTACAACTTTCAATTCTCTATTCAAAGCAGGCTGCCTTGGAATCTGCTGCTCGATACAGCCTATGTGGGCGATCTGGGCAGGCACTTACAGGACAACCGCAACTTAAATCCCATTCCATACGGAGCCGATTTTCTGCCGCAGAACCAGGATCCGACGCTGGTGGCTGCCCAGCCGAATGCGCTCGCGGGCAACAATGCTCTCCTGCCAAACTTCTTGCGTCGCTTGCAGGGCTTCAATCAGATCGCCCTATACGAGAGCGCGGCGACTTCAAACTATAATGCCTTGCAGCTCAATTTAACCAGACGCTTAGGAAATCATTTGTTCTTTGGGGCTGCCTATACCTGGAGCAAGGCCTTAACGACAGCAACCTCGGATACGACTTATGTCCGCTTCGACAATCTGACCAAGCAGGCGGACTACGGTCCGGCGAATTTTGACCGGAGGCAAGTTTTTGCTTTGAACTATGTTGTCAACGTTCCGAACCTGCAAGCGGGAAATCGTTTCACTCATGCGGTCACCAACGGCTGGCAGCTTTCAGGCGTCACCCAGGTCGCCAGTGGCGCCCCGTTTACGCCCACCTTCACCATTTCCGGAGTAAGCTCGCAGAACATTACGGGTAACGTTCTGGCGGGCAATCCAGCGCCTGGAGCCGCCTCATTTGTTTACGAGGGCGCCCGCATCGGATACGTCCAGGGATGCGACCCCTATTCGCACTCTAGCGACCCATGGAACCGGCTGAATTCGGCCTGTTTCTTTGCGCCGCCGCCGGGAAGCGTCGGCCTGGAATCGGGCGTAAATTGGCTGTATGCTCCGGGACTCATTAACTTCGATATGTCCCTTCAAAAGGAGTTCAGGATCAAGGAACGCTTGCACTTGCAATTCCGCGTGGATGCGTTCAATATCTTCAATCACCCGAATTTCCCGACGTTGAACACGACCCTGAATTTCACAGGGACTTATCCGAACAATTTGACCGTCGCGAACAACGCTTACAATGCGGCCGGACAGTTGGTGAACCAGAACGGCTTTGGAACTCCAAGCACGTCCCTGATCACGAATACCGGTGTTCCGGCTGCGGCTCCGAGGATTTTGCAAACTCTGATTCGCATCCAGTTCTAGCGAGCCTTCTTCTAGCGAGCCTTCGCCTCGGCCTCAGAACGCTCTCGACCGACGCAGCGAAAAGTCGTACCGCGTGTTAGTACACTCCAACGTAGCCGGGGCACTCTTATTGCCGGTTGTACCTGATGCCCGACTCTTGGGCCTTCTCGATGGCGATAACCATGGCTGGAACGACCGTGACCCCAGGTAGCACGTTGGCTAGCAGGGCCTTTTCGATATCTGCCGCTTTTCCCTTTTCTCTGGCTTCCAGCTCCAGAGACCACCCATGCAGTGCATTCGCGCACAGGAGAAACTTCGCGCCCATTTTCTGCAGATTCTCGATGCCGAGGCCCGGCATGACTCCGGCCAGCGCGGGAATAGCCGGTGACTGAATGAGCTGTATCAGCAGGTGCACATCGTCCTTAGTCGGCCGTGCGAACACATTCCGCGTGTACGGGCTTCCTGCCGCGTCCCGGAGCCCGGTGTATTCGCCAAGTCCGTATTTCTCCCACATGGCATCGTTGAAGGCCAAGGGAATGCTCGCCGCGCCGCCCAAGCCATAGAACGTTCCCACGGCTCCAACCTGGCCCGCCGGCGCCTTGTAGGCCACTGCATAGCTGTTTAGATAATTCAGCATGTGCCACAAAGGCATCCCATTCCTGTGCTGTGGAAAATCGAACAAGCATCGATGCTTGCCCTTTAGGTCGCTTATCCAGTCCTCCGGTGATGCCGCTTGCGCGGAAGCCTTTCGCGCGGCCATAGGAAAACTCGCAGCAGCGGCAGCTAACAGCGGACCCAAGAAACCGCGACGATGTGTTGCTGAAATCATGCGCACCTCCTTCAGGACTCCCAGCCGAATTCCGGCGGAGAGAGCCATGTAGATATTCTGAGCGATTCTACCTAATATTGAGCGGCTGCGGTGGATGCTACTTCTTTACGTACTTTTTGACATCCTGTGGGCCCACTTCAGCTCCGTAGATATTGCCTTTCGCGTCAACAGCCACGCCTTCGGCCGCGCTCGTCCCAGTGGCCTTCTCGGCGGGATCAGGGATGAACGCGACCACCTTGCCATCCTTCAGGCTGCCCATCCGGATGCCGCGCTTCCAGCCGTCGTGATTCCTGGAGACTGACTCCGATTCCGAATCCGCTACGTATATGTTGTCATGCTTATCGATGAAAACCCCGCTTGGCCGGCTGAACTGCCGCAGCTCAGAAATGAAGTTACCGTCCTGGTCGAAGATCTGAATCCGATTGTTACTCCGGTCGGCTACGTAGAGGCGTCCCTTCGAGTCGAATGCCAGTGAGTGCGGTTGGTCGAACTCACCCGGACCGGTTCCAGTTTTTCCCCAACTCTTGATGAGCGTTCCATCCTTGCTGAATTTGAATACGATGTTGTTGCCCGCCCCGTGGCCCTCGGAGATGAAGATATCGCCGTTCTTGGCAACGATCACGTCGTTGGGCGCGTAGCAGCACTCCGGCTCGGCCGCGCCACCGGGCTTCCCGATTGTCATCAGCAATTTTCCATCGCTGCTGAACTTGAACACCTGGTTGCCTTTCGTGGCCCCGGGCCGAGGACCGACTGGCCCGACCTGCGGAGCGCCCCGGCCGGCCCCGCGCCCACGGCCACCCTCCGGCACGGGAGCGTTGTCCTGGTAATCCGTGATCCAGATGTTGTCATCTTTGTCGACATAGATGCCATGCGGCGCAATGAACATGCCGGCGCCGAAACTCTTCAGCACATTGCCGTCTGTGTCGAATTTCAGAACGGGGTCGACATTCTTAATCTGGCCTGTAGCCCGATCAAGACAACTGTTGGCGCCACACCGCTCCGCCACCCAAACCGATTTCCCGTCCTTATCGATGTCGACGGCGCTGTTCGATCCCATCTTTCTTCCGTCCGGCAGCTTGGCCCAGTGCTCAATGGTTCGATACGGGTTCGGCGCATCGTTGGTCGGCTGCGTATCAGAAGAGGCCGCGTACGTCCTTCCTCCTGCGAATACGGCGGCAATCACGGTCACTACTAGAGAACTGGTCATTCGACGTCCACGTGGCATCAATGATCCTCCTTCAATAGAGACTCTCGCATTGGCGCCGCGCAGTCAACCCGCATGGCCGAATGTGCGGGGCGTCGAACACTCGCTCGCGGGAACGCCGATGCCGCGTCCCAGCATCTCGCGTTCGCTGGATCGCCAGTAAGGCGGCATAATTTATCTGTGCCCCAAAACCCCTACGACGAAATCCTGTACGAAACTTCGGCGCGGTTCTCGACCCATCCGGACCGGCTGGCCGCGGTCGCACGGCTTTTCGGAATGGACCCCGCTCCGGTGAATCGCTGCCGCTATCTGGAAATTGGCTGCGGAAACGGGGGTCACATCGTCAGTATGGCTTACTACCTACCGGAAAGCCGGTTCGTGGGCGTGGACCTTGCCGAGGTGCCAATTGCCACCGGCGAACGGATGCGCGCCGCGCTTGAAATCGCCAACCTGACACTGCGGGTGGGTGACCTTTGCGATATCGGCAAGGAGTGGGGCGAGTTCGACTACATCACTGCGCACGGCGTCTACTCCTGGGTTCCGGCCGAGGTTCGCGACGCGCTGCTGCGGACCTGCAAGGAACGCCTGGCGCGCAATGGGGTCGCCTTCATCAGCTATAACACCCTTCCAGGGTGCCAAGTTCGAAAGCTTCTGCGGGAACTCATGCTGTTTCACACCCGAGATATTCAGGACAGCGAGGAGCGCCTCCAACAGGCCCGCTGGAGCCTGCAATTCGTGGCGTCTTCGCCGTGGCTCCCAGACGCCTGGCGTCCGCTTCTGGAGAGCGACATTGCCACCTTGCTCAAGTTGCAGGACGCCTGGCTGTTCCACGACGATCTCTCCGCGGTCAATGACCCAGTGTACTTTCACGAATTTGTGGCGCATGCCGGCCGCAATGGATTGCAGTACCTGGGAGATGCCGATCCGCATGAGATGTTTGATCCGCAAGGTTTGCTCAAGCCGGTGTCGGGCGGCGTGATCGAGCGCGAACAGTACATGGATTTTCTGAAAGCCCGCCGGTTCCGTCAGACCCTTCTGTGCCATCAGGATCAGAAGCTGGAACGCCGTCCGCTGGAAGATTGCATGGACCGGTTTCTATTTTCGTCGCTGTACAAGACCAGCGAGGACGGCAAGATTGAGGGCTTGCGAGGAGTTCGGATCACACCGATCCACGATGCCGTGCATCGCGTAGCCGCCGCGGTGGGCGAGGTCTACCCCCTGCCGCTGACATTCGCCGAGCTGATTCCATACGCCGGCAGCGAAGCCGCCCTGCGCGACATCCTGACCGGCATGGTGTTGAGCGGGTTCGCCGATTTCCACGTGTATCATTTTCCGTGCCAACAGGCTGTGTCGTCCAAACCGGCCGCGAGCCGGCTGGCCCGCTACCAGGCGGTCGACTCGCCCCGCGTGGCCAATGCTCGTTTCCGCGTCTTGGCACTCGACGAGACCAGCCGCCAACTGTTGCTCTTGCTGGACGGCACGCGGAACCATCGCCAGATTGCCGAAGACCTCGCGCGGGTCTCGAGCGCCCCATCTCTGGAGGAAATCGAACAGCATCTTCCAAGCCATCTGGAATGGATGGCCCACGCAACGCTCCTGGAAAGCTAACATTTACGACGCTGAACGCCAAGTCGGGGCGGCCAACTGGACCGTTGCGATAAACTGGAACCCGGTTATGCATTTTCATCGAAATCGCCTCCTCCTTTCCCTCCTGGTTACCTTGGCACTGGCCGTACCGGCGTTTGCCAATCGCGGTGTGACCGCGGAAGATTACATCGCTTTCCACTTCCCAAGCGACGCACACATTTCGCCGGATGGAAAACAGGTGGCCTACGTTGTTACGGTGATTGATCAACAGCGCAATCGCCGTGTTTCGTCCATCTGGCTGGTGGATGTGGATGGGCGATCGGCACCGCGCCGGCTCACTGCGGAGGGCGTCAATTCAAACGCGCCGCGCTGGAGTCCGGATGGATCAGAACTAGCTTTTCTGTCGACGCGCAACGCTGGGATTGGTGAAAGTGGGGGCGTAGCAGCCACTGAAGCCCCGCGTCCGCAAATCTGCATCATGCACATGGACGGCGGCGAGGCGCAGGTGGTGAGCCGTCTGAAGAACGGCGTCACTGCGTTTCAATGGTCGCCGGATGGTAAGCGCTTCGTCGCGGTCAGTCGCCTCGGTCCGAGCGATGAGGTGGCGCCTAGCGCGCGCAAGAGCGACGTCCGGCACTACAAGCACATCTCTTACAAGTTCAACGACACCGGATGGTTCGACGACAAGCGCAGCCATCTCTGGGTGATCGAGGCGGCGGGCGGCAAGGACAAGCAGATCACTTCCGGCGACGATTGGAACGATACCGACCCGCAGTGGTCGCCCGACGGCTCGCGCATCGCCTTTGTGTCCGACCGATCCGGCCGCGAGTACGACGACAGCCACAACAAAGATGTGTGGGTGATCTCGGCCGATGGGGGAGCGCTTACGAAGATTTCCGATCACGCCTTCGATGATGATCTGCCGCGCTGGTCGCCCGATGGTAAGCAGATTCTATTCGCCGGCCGGACCGCGCGCCGGCAGTTTCCGAAGCTGTACGTGGCGGCGTCCAACGGCGGCTCGGCATCCAAGTCGATCGTGGACGACCTGGATCTTATCCCGGCCAACCTGCATTGGGCGGGCGCGAACGAAGTGCGCTTTGAGACTGGAGTAAAAGGCACCGAGCATGTTTTTCGCGTGGATCTCTCTGCGCGCAAGACCATTCCGGTTACGTCGGGCGAGCGCAGCGTGCGTGGCTTCGACATCAACGAGAAGGCCGGAGTGATGACTTACATCGCCAACGATTTCGAGCACATGGACGATGTGTACGCTTCCGCGCTCGACGGCAGCGGTGAACGCCAATTGACGCACGTCAACGCCAAGCTATGGTCCGAGCTCGAGGTCGCGAAGGTCGAGCGCATTCCCTACAAGAGCACGGACGGCTGGGCGATCGATGGTTTTCTGGTGAAGCCGGTCGGCTGGCAGCCTGGCAAGAAATATCCGATGGTCTTGAGCATCCACGGCGGTCCGGCCGGGCAATACGGCGTCGATTGGTACCACGAATTTCAGGTGTATGCCGGCAAAGGTTGGGCGGTGTTCTTCTGTAATCCGCGCGGCTCAACGGGCTACGGGCAAAAATTCGAGCGCGGGATCGTGAACAACTGGGGTGGCATGGATTATCAGGATGTGATGGCCGGCGTCGACGCCGCGCTGAAGCAGAATCCGTGGATCGATCGCGATCGCCTGGGCGTCACCGGCGGCAGCTACGGCGGCTTCATGACCAACTGGATTCTCGGACACACGAATCGTTTCAAGGCGGCGGTTACGCTGCGCAGCGTTTCCAACTTCATCAGCGATGACGGAACGCGCGATGGCGCCTACGGTCACGAGGACGACTTCGATGGATTCCTGTTCGACGATTTCGACCAATACTGGAACGCTTCGCCGCTCAAGTACGCCAAAAACGTCAAGACGCCGACGCTGGTGCTGCATTCTGACAACGACTATCGCGTTCCGATCGAGCAGGGTGAACAGTGGTTCCGCGCGCTCCGGCATTACGGCGTAAATGCGGAGTTCGTCATTTTCCCGCGCGAGAATCATAACCTCACCCGGACCGGCGAGCCGAAGCATTTGGTGGAGAGCCTGAACTGGCAGGCGTATTGGTTCGATCGTTTCTTGAACGGGAACGAAAATGCTAAACCGCCCGACGCACTGTAAGAAATTCATGCAAATCAAGACAATTCTGATCATTGCGGCCGCTTTCGCGGGCGTGGCGTTCGCGCAGCAAGCCCAAGATCCCGACTACGCCAGGCTGGTCAAAGAGTGGACCACTCGTCCCGAATTCATAACCCCATTGGTGGACCACCTGCCGAAGGCCCCAGGCGTCCCGAGTCCCAAAGATATTTTGGGCTACTACGTCGGAGCACCGAAGAAGCTCGCGCACGTCGCCGAACTGGATCGTTATTATCGGGCGCTAGCTTCGGCTTCTAAGCGCGTCAAGATCTTTCCGGCGGGTCAGACCGACGAAGGCCGCGAGCAAGTGGTGGTTGCGATCGCGGACGAAGATACGATCCGCAATCTCGACACCTATAAAGGATACCTGGCCAAGCTCGCCGACCCACGCGGTTTGTCCGACGATCAAGCCAAGCAAATCATCGCGCAAGCCAAGCCCATCTATATGTTCACCGGCGGGCTACACAGTGCGGAAACTGGGCCGCCGGAGATGCTGATGGAGCTGGCGTACCGGCTCGCCGTGGAAGAATCGCCGCTCTTCGATCAGATCCGCCGCAACGTAATCGTGATGCTGACTCCCGCCGCCGAGCCCGATGGCCGTGACCGCTACGTCGATTGGTATTACCGGCACAAAATCAACGAGGAGACAGAGGAAGACCGCGTCGCAGGTCCGCCTTACTGGGGCAAATACATTTTTCACGACAACAATCGCGATATCAATTATTCGCAAGTGACCATGCGGAACTGGCTGAAATTTTACCTCGAGTGGCATCCGCCGATCATGCACGACCTCCATGAATCCGAGCCGTTCATGTACACCTTCAGCGGCCAGGCGCCCCAGAACCCGACGCTTGACCCGATCCTCTATGCCGAGCTTCCGTGGTTCTCGAACTTCGAGATGACCAAGATGATCGGCTACGGAATGCCTGGAGTTTGGACGCACGCTTTTGTCGACATGTGGTCGCCCGGATATCTCGACTTCATGTCATCCAATCACAACGGCATGATCCGCATGTACGAAACATTCGGCAACGGCGGCGCGAATACCATGAAGCGCAACATTGACGCGCCCGAGGGTGGTGGTGGGCCGCCCGGGGGCGGCGGAAGCATGACCGCGCGCGAATGGTACCGTCCCTTGCCTCCATATAAAGAGGTTCTATGGTCGATGCGCAACAACACCAACTACATGGAGACGGGTGTGCTCTCGGCGCTCGAGCTGGCGTCGGACTTTTCGAAGACCATTCTCCAGAACTTCTACGAAAAGAGCCGCAACTCGATCGCGTCCGGACACAACGAAGCGCCCTTCGGCTATGTGCTTCCATCGGAGCAGCGCGACATGACGCGCGTGGCGTTCATCGTGAACCTTCTCCGGCTGCAGGGCATCGAGGTCGGCCGCGCGACCGCGGAAGTGAAGCTCAAAGAAGGAACCTTTCCGGCCGGCTCACTCATCGTCAAACGCAACCAGCCTTATGGGCGTCTGGCGAAAATCCTGCTCGAGAAGCAGAATTTTCCGGATGCGAATCTGCGTACTTACGATGACACCGGCTGGACCATGGGGCTGATGAGCCAGGCCAAGGTGGAGGAGATCTCTGACAAAGCTGTGCTGGATGTGCCGGTGCAAGCCATCGATACGCTTTCGACCCCTGGCGTGTTGAAGGGCGATGGCCCGATTATCGCCGTCCTCGATAACGGAGCAAATTCGCTGATCACGCTCCGCTATCACATGAAGAACGTGAAGTTCGAGGCGATCGAGCAGCCATTTAAGACCGGCGATACAGAGCTTCCCGCCGGATCGTTTTTGGTTGCCGCGAGCCCGCGGTTAAGAACCGAAATCGACCAGCTCGGGCTGCAGGCTGTCGCTCTCCCGGGCGTGCCCGGCGTTCCAAAACATTTAGTCGATCTCCCACGCCTGGCGGTTTACAGCTCCTGGGGCAACACTCAGGATGTCGGCTGGGTGCGCTACGCCCTCGATCATTTTGAGGTCGGCTACGACCTTATATACAAGGAGCGCGTGCGCAAGGGTAATCTGCGCGATTCCTACGATGTCATCGTGATTCCGAATCAGGGCCGTAACAGCGCGAAGTCGATCGTTTTCGATGTCGAATCGAAGGGCAAGCCGCTCGCTTATACCAAGAGCGCTGAGTTCCCAAGCCTGGGCATATATGGCGAATCGGACGACATTACCGGGGGTATGGGGCTTCCAGGCGTGGTCGAGTTCGACAAGTTCGTCAAGGACGGCGGCGTGCTGATCACTCTCGGCGGCGCTAGCTATTTCCCGGCCGAATTCGGGATTACGCAATTGGTCGACGCCGCGCGCCCGACGCCGCAGTTCTACGCGCCAGGCCCGATTGTCGAGGCGGAGATTCTGAAGCCCATGCATCCCATCTTCTATGGATACACGCAGAAGATCGTGCCGGTGCGGTATGCCAATGGTCCCTTGCTGAGGCTCCCCCAGGAAGATCGAAAGAAGTGGGTGCTGGCGCAATTCCCTGGGACGGACAAATCCGTGCTCAGCGGACTGATGAAGGGCGTTGCTGAGACGCACGATCGCCCGGCCATCGTCGACGTGCCGGTTGGGCAAGGACGAGTGCTGCTATTCGCGACCAATCCTTGCTATCGCTGGCAGAATCTCGGCGAGTTCAACATGCTGGCCAATTCGATTCTGCACTTCAACGATTTTCCAAAGCCGGCGGCCAGCCCAGCGGCCACCGCCGAATAACGCGTGTCAACTCATGCGGAAGCGATGGCCGGCACTTTGGCCGCGCGCGGAGTTCAATATGTTTTCGGATTGCCGGGTGGCGAAATTGTCGCGTTTATCGACGCCTGCCGCCGAGCGGGCATTCGTTTCCTGCTGACCGGTCACGAAGCAAGCGCGGCGTGGATGGCGCAGGTGGTCGGGCAGATCACCGGCGTTCCGGGAGTTTGCGCTTCGACACTGGGCCCCGGCGCGACCAACCTGGTGACCGGCGTCGCAAATGCCTGGCTCGATCGCGCGCCCATGCTGGCGGTGACGGCGCAGATTCCCGGCGCCGCAATGGACACCATGACGCATCAGCGCGTTCCCCTCGATCGCTTATTCGCACTTATCACGAAAGGATCATTCGCTGTTGGCCTCGGCGACACCGTCGCGCTCATCGACCGAAGTATGGACTTGGCGGCGGCGCCGCGGCCCGGCCCGGTTCACATTGCGCTCGCGAGCGATCTCGCCGTGCACGAATACCATGAGCAGCCGCGGCAGGCAGTCATCGAACTCGCGGCCACGGCGCCTGATCTTGCTGCCATCAATTTTCGTTTGGAAGCGGCCGCGCGACCACTTGTTCTCATCGGCCTGGGAGCCACGCCTGCCACGGCTCCGGCGATCCGCACGTTGATCGACAAACTACAAGCGCCATTCTTGGTAACGCCTAAAGCCAAAGGCATCGCGAGCGAGGATCATTCCCTCTTCGCCGGCGTCGCCTCTGGAATGGCGATCGACCGCGATATCGTCGCAACCATCCGGAGTGCCGATCTCATCCTCGGCGTTGGCTTCGACCCGGTCGAGTGCGACAAAACCTGGTTCGCCGATGTCGACGTGGTCTCGATTGATTCGGCATCCATGGCGGAGGGCCGCTACCGGCCGCTGGAGGCGATTGGCGATCTTGGTTCGCTGGTTGCCTCCTTAAACCCGGCGCCCAAGCCCTGGCGCGCGACTCTATCCAAACGCGAGGCGCGCTCCGGCCTCTCGCCCTTGAGACTCATTGAAGAACTGCGGTCGATCTTCCCACGCGATGGCATCGCGACCTGCGATGTCGGCTCGCACAAGTTAGTAATTGGACAGTTCTGGCGCTCCTACGAACCGGGAACATTCTTCATGTCCAACGGACTTTCGGGCATGGGCTTCGGAGTTCCAGCCGCCATTGCGGCGCAGTTGTGCCACCCGCAGAAGCCCGTGATAGCGGTGGTCGGCGACGGCGGCATGCTTATGATGTTGCACGATCTGGTGTTGATCCGCGAGCTGGGCCTCCCCATTCTGATCGTGGTGCTCTCGGATCGCAGTTTAAGCCTGATCCGCGTGAGCGAGGAGCGCCGTGGCTTTCCCGCCTACGGAGTCGATTTCACACCGCCCGATTTCGCAGCAGTTGCCCAGGCTTTCGGGATCGCTGGCCGGAGGGTCAGCGACATCGGTGAAGCGAAGTCCTGCGCCGAACAGGCCCTAACTAACCGCACGCCTTTTGTTCTGGATGTTCCAATCGACTATGGCGAATACTACGATCTGGTTTGACTGCCGGGACGCTGATAAGCTGGCTGCATGCAGTTGTCGCCTGAATATTGCAACCTCGCACCGTCAGCTCAAACCATGGTCGATATCATGCGAGGTTCGTGGGTCTGCTCTCTTCCCAAATCCATAGGGCTACGCACTGGGGAGGCAAAGACCTTCGACGAAGACGATCGTGTGCATTGGGCGAATTCAAATTTACCCGGCGGAGTAAGCGGAATGTCGGTTTTAGAGTTGGGACCGCTGGAGGCTTATCATACTTACCACCTGGAGCAGTTCGGCGCCAGCCACATTACTTCAGTCGAACATAACAATCTCTCCTTCTTGAAATGCCTGATCGTGAAAGAATTACTAAGCCTGAAGGCCGATTTCTTGTACGGTGACTGTGTGAAGTACCTGGAGACGGCTAACCAACGCTTTGATCTGTGTTGGGCCAGCGGAGTGCTCTATCACCAAACAGATCCTTTGCATGTGCTGGCTCTCATGCAGGGCGTTTCAGACAATATCTTTATTTGGACTCACTATGTCGATCCCCCTGTCATCCAAGCCAATCGCAACATGGCCCGCCACTTCAACTGGAGACAACGCTTCTTCGGTGAACGCCTGGGATATCGCGCGGAGTACTTCTATCGAAGTTACCGCCAATCGAAAGGCGCGATTTTCTCAGGGGGCGCCGAAACTTTTAGCTACTGGATGAAGCAGGAGGATATTTTCGGATTTCTGAAGCACGTCGGATTCACAACCATCACGATCGGAGTTGATCACCCGCACAATCCGAACGGACCCGCAATGTACTTCTTAGCGAGACGGTAATTACTTCCGGCGCGGTGGATTCGGGGCGCACCCGCGGGTGTGTAATCGCCATCCAGCCGCCGGCCCAGAGCGGGCACCTTCCCCCTCGAACTTTTGGACCTGGCAATCATGCTCCGACGCATCTTGCCCGAATTATCATGAACTTAGAGATATTCGCTCCGACGCGATCAACCTTGGCATTAGGTGAAAGCCGATGATGGTGGGGATATGCGGCAACCGGTTGCGGGATTTAAGGATTCACCGGCTGGAGACGGCCACGGTCTGATTCTTCTAGCGCGTGACCCTGGCAGACTGCATGGAAGGCCTTCACAGCACGGCGATAACGCTCGGCAGCCTGGTTCATCCTGCGACAGGCAGCCTGGTAGATCTCGGAATCAGCGTTTTGAGGGAGCGCCGGAAGGGCGACATTGAGTTGAGCTTGCATCTGGAGCATAACTGCCTTAGCGATGTCTAATTCACGGAGGACCGCGGTCAGATCATCTCCGTGAGATTCTTCGCACATAGCTGACTCCCTTACACCACGAAAGGAAGAGCACGCCCTGCGCATGCGGAATTGCGACGAGGCTCTTTGGTTGTTTGGTGGTTAAGTATGACACGGGTCGCTGAGGGTGGCAAGCGTTATTGCTAGTAGTCTCACTACGAGACTATCCAGTAGTGGTCCCACGTCTTGGACCCTCCACGGCTATCGACTATCCTGTGGTGGCTCCCTGTATCCACTACCAGGACCTAGTGTCCCAACGTTGACCGCAAGACCCTTGGGTGGGTATAATTATTCAAGACGATGAATAATTATAAAGTGGCCATCGTCGGCTTCGGCGGGTACAGTGGCGCGGAGTTGGTCCGCCTCCTCATAAACCATCCGCGCGTCGACCCCGTGCTACTCGAACATCGACAGGACTCCGGAAACCACCCCCAGCCGATCGGCGCCCGGCAACCCCCAGCGGTGCCGTGCTCGCCGGACGCGGTAAAGACCGAACATCTCGCGCTCGTGTTTCTCGCTACGCCGGCCGGCGTATCGATGGAACTGGCGCCGCAGATGCTGGATGCCGGCGCCAAAGTAATCGACCTGAGCGGCGCGTTCCGGCTGCGCGATGCCGGCACATATTCGCGCTGGTACCAGGAAAAGCACACCGCTCCTCAACTGCTCGCCGACGCCGTCTACGGGCTACCGGAATTCTGCCGCGACGGTATCGCCCAAGCACGGCTGATTTCGAATCCCGGTTGCTATCCGACCGCAGCCAACTTGGCCATCCAGCCGTTGATCGCGAGCGGAGTGATCGACCGCACCGCCGGCATCGTTTGCGATGCCAAATCCGGAGTCAGTGGCGCGGGCCGCAAGCCGAGCCTCAAGACCAGCTTCTGCGAAGTGACCGAGAATTTCTCGGCCTATTCGGTGCTGGATCACCGGCACGTGCCCGAAATCCTAATGGTGTCCGGAATCGAGGAGCCGGAACTAAGCTTCACCGCTCAATTGATTCCCATCCACCGCGGGATTCTCGAGACCATCTATTTCCGCGCACCGAGTCTTTCGAGCGCCGAGGCGCTCCTCGAAATCTACAGGGCCCGTTATGAGAACGAACCCTTTGTGCGCCTCTATCCGCTCGGCGACATGCCGGACATCCGTGGTGTCGATCGCACCAACTTCTGCGACCTCGGCGTCAAGTTCGATCCGGCGACGGGCCGAGCGGTGGTGGTCAGTGCGATCGATAATTTGGTGAAAGGCGCTGCCGGTCAGGCGGTGCAGAACATGAATCTGGCGCTGGGCTTCCCGGAGACCGAGGGGCTGCTGTGACCTTGGAACTGACATGACTGACGAACTGATATGAAGGCGCTGATAAAAATCGGCGGCACGCTCCTCGATTCATCGGAATCGCGCCAACGCCTGGCAGCGGAAATTGGCCAAGCGGTCGAAGGCGGCCTCGAAGCCGTCGTGGTTCACGGGGGTGGCAAGCAGATGACACGCTTCCTGGAGGAGCGCGGCGTCGAGAGCCGCTTCGTCAACGGCTTGCGCGTGACGACGCCGGATGTGCTGGACGCCGTTCTCAAGATATTCGCCGGTTCGGTCAATCGCGAGTTAGTGGCGGCCTTCATTGCGAAAGGTGTGCAAGCAGTCGGGCTCACAGGCATGGATGGGCTGCTTACGGAAGCGCGGCAAATGAATGCGGAGTTGGGTTTCGTTGGCCAACCCGTGCGATCCGATGCGCGATTGCTCACTCTGTTGCTGAAGGGCGGGTACCTGCCGGTAGTCGCTTGTGTAGCAGGCGATGGACATGGGCAGTTCTACAATGTCAACGCGGATCAGATGGCCGCATCCGTAGCGTCCGCAATGCAAGCGGAAAAACTTTTCTTTTTGACGGATGTCGACGGAGTCTGGGGTAAAGATAACGTGGTTTATCCCACAATCACAATTGACAAATGTAAAAAGCTGGTCGAAAAGGGAATCGCCAATTCCGGAATGCAGGCCAAACTGGAAGCGGCCATGCAAGCGCTCAAGCTCGGTGTGGGCGAGGTGATTATCGCGCCCGGCGGAGTTACCGGGATAATTGACCGGCTGCTATCCGGCAACCAGATTGGGACCAGAATTGTTGCAGAAATAGGAGTTCCAAGCAATGGCTAGCCTGTGTTTGACGGAATCGCCGGCGCAAATTGATTCGCATGACGTAATCGTCCGTAAGGCCACCATGAGCGATATCCATGCCTTGCTAAATCTCATAAATGATTACGCCGCGAATGGAATCATGCTGCCGCGGACTGAATTTGAAATGTCAGAAAACATTCGCGATTTCTCGGTTGCATTTATGGGTAAGCGCTTGGTGGGTTGCGGTGCGCTGCATTTTTACACGCCGACCTCGGGCGAAGTGCGATCCCTGGCAGTGGATCCGATTCTGAAAACTCAAGGCGTCGGCAGACGCATTATAGAGGCTATCGAGAGCGACGCTGTAGAAAATCAACTACACGCGATCTTTGCGTTCACCTATGTTCCGGATTTTTTTAGGAAGATGGGGTTCTGCGAAGTAGAGCGGGGCGAACTGCCGCTAAAGGTTTGGAAAGATTGCCTGCGCTGTCCTAAATTCCAATGCTGCGATGAAATAGCAATGCTGAAAGCGTTGCGTCCGCACCCAGTACTCGGGACCGGTACTGAACCCGAATCCGTCTTGGTGCAACTCCCCCAATTAAAGCAAGCCGGTTGACTTCTTTTGCTTCCGTTAAATTAATTCGTCTCATTCTTGAGAATTATTGCTTGGTTTTACACTTGTAAGGAGTATAATTTCTCAAGCTAGTAAAATCCCCAGGGACGGGATTCTAGGGAAGTATGCGAGCTCAAACCATAGATGTCAAGGAAGCGACGGGGAGAGTCCTGTGCTGCACTGTTTTTCGCGCGGGCGGAAAAAAATTGCTGGCAAAGGGCCACGTGATCAGCGAGGAAGACGCGCGCATGCTGGCGACCGAAGGCATGAGCGAAGTGTGGGTCACGGAGTTGGAAGAAGGTGAGGTTGGCGAGGACGAGGCTGTCATGCAGGTCGCGAGCGAAATCGGTTGCGGATCGCTCGAAATTCGTCTCGCTGCGGGAGGGAGAGCCAATTTATTTACTACCGAGCCGTGTTGCCTGCTGGTCGACGATGAGTTGCTCAAGCAGATTAACTGTACGGCCAGCGTCGTGATAGCCACGATGCTGAATTTCGCTTACGCCAAAGCCGGCCAGCGCGTGGCTACAGTCAAGAGCACTCCTTTTGCTGTCGCCAGCTCGCAACTGGAGGCTGTTGTATCCATCATCAAAGAACGAGGGCCAATTCTACAGGCTCGGCCCATTCGCTCGCCGGCGCTCGGGGTCTTATACACCGACCCCGCCAGTGGAGAACGAGCCCGTCTATTATTCGAGAGTATTATGCGGCAGCGATTGGAGCGATTAGGAACCAGCACGGCGTTCGTGCTCGCTTCGCTCGAAGATGAGGGCACGGTCGCGAAGTCGTTGCAGCATCTGCTGCGCGCCAAGCCCACTGCTGTTTTGATTGCATCCACTACCGCGCCGGCCGGTCCCGACGATGTGGTGGGGCGTGCAATGTTACATGCCGGCTGCCACTTCGAACGTTTCCTGGCCCCGGTAGAGCCCGGTAATCTTTTGCTGCTGGGCTATAAGGACGAAATCCCCATCCTCTCAGCTCCCGGCTGCTTTCGTTCGGCAAAGCCGAATGTGGTAGATTGGGTGCTTCCCCCGATGTTGGCTCGATATCGTGTTTCAGGTTGGGAGATCGCCTGCCTTGGACATGGCGGTTTGCTAGCCTAGTTAGCTCCTCCGCTACCACAGGCGGTAGCCTCCGAGCCGCCTGTGGGTGCTCCTCAGCCGGGCGCCCGACCAGTGCCCGGCTCTTTTTGTGGGGTGGGTGGTGGGAAGTGGGAAAAGAAAATGGGACCTTCGAGCGTTAGCAACTTGATGGATCTGGAATGAGGGGATGTTGATCGTTAGGGATTGCTACGCTCTAACAACCCACTGGCCGAAGTCCGAACTCTTCGGGCTCACGGGGCAGACCCGGCGGGCGGCAGTGTCGATACCTTGCAATCGGGCTGAAGGTCGAGGACGGGGAACAAAGGCCGAGATGGCGCGATTTGCTCAGATCGCGCTGGGGTCTCTGTACGAGTTGGATACTTTGCTGCAGATCGCCGCTGACCTTAAAATCGCCGCGATTACTCCCTTGCGTGAACGGCTGTCGCTCTTGGCACGCCAGATCTCAAGCTTCGTTCAAAAAAGCAGGAGCGCCGCCTACCCACCTCCTACACCCCACCTCCTGCTACGCTGAAAAGCGTAGCAGAATGCGAATCCGTTCCGTTCAGTCGCACTTACTCTCTTATCCCTTGCCCGACCCGTTGAAGGTTACCTATCATGGCGGCGAGCGGACGATCGTCAAACGCGACACGATGCTCATCCGCGTCGAGGCTGACAATGGATTGATTGGTTATGGTCCGGCGCCGGGAAACGAGCCAGCCAAAGATGCTATCGATCGAGTGATCGCGCCGTTTCTGACCGGCCGAACCTTGGCGGATCCCGACGCGCTGCGGGTGCAATTCGTCGAAGAAACTGGCCGCGAACCAGGACTTCAAAAGCTGTACTGCGCAGTCGAGATCGCGCTTTACGATCTGGTTGGCAAAGAACAATCTCTTCCCGTCTCGGAATTGCTGCGAGGCCGGGTGCGCGATCGCATTCGGCTCTACGGCAGCGCCGGCATGCAAACGACGCCTGAAAAACATGCCGAGGAGGCGTACGCTATTTCACAACTTGGATTTCGCGCGTACAAAATGCACTCTGGGATGGGGCCGGAGCAGGATCTCGAGACCGTCCGCCAGATGCGCGAGGCCGTCGGACCGGACTTCGATCTCATCGTTGACGCCCACGCTTGGTGGCAGATCGGCGATTTGAATTACCTCGAAGCCACTATCGACAAATTGGCTGAGCAACTGGGCGATTACAACATCGCCTGGCTGGAGGAGCCACTTCCCCCCGACCACCACGAAGGGTACCGCCGCCTCAAGGAACTGGACTTAGTCGCGCTGGCGAGTGGCGTACATGAGCCCGACGAACCGAGCTTTTTGGATCTCATCTTCGCGGGAGTCGACTATTTGCAATTAGACCTGGTCTCCCAAGGAGGCTATGCCACCGCGCGCCGCATGCTGGGGGAAGTCTCGCGAGCGGGATTGAAGTTTGCATTCCACAACTGGGGAACGGCTTTAGAGGTGATCGCCGCCGCGCACCTGGGAGTCTGCTGGCCCGATCAGGTTGTCGAATGGCTGGAGTACCCTTGCTATTCCACGCTATCGCGGGCCGGCATGTATCCCTATCCGCTGGCCGCGGAAGTGTTGAAGGAACCACTGGAACTCGACCACGGAGATCTGATCCTCCCGAATGGTCCGGGGCTGGGCGTTGAGGTGGATGAAGGTATTATCGAGCGTTATCCGTGGATCCCTGGGCCTTGGTCTGTTATTCGCGGCGATTCAAAGCCCCCTGCCTCTATGGGTTCGCGTGGCGCCAATCGCCAGGCATCGTGATGAATGGGACCGGGTTGCTCGCCAGCGGCGCAGCAGCGGTTTGCGCATCAGCGGGCGTCTTGGCGTATGCAGTACGAGCCCCGTCGTCTTCAATATTGGCGCCCTCGGTATACAAGGGCACAGACGCGCGGCCCGCAATCGCACTCACCTTTGACGACGGACCGAGCGAGTCCACTCCGGAGGTGCTTGAGATCCTAGGCCGTCACGGTGTGCCGGCCACTTTCTTTCAGTGCGGGGTGAACGTCCGGCGTCTGCCCCAGGTTTCGCGCGAAGTGGCTGCCCGGGGGCACGAAATCGGCAACCACACCGATACCCATCCGAAACTGTATTTTCAATCGGCCCCATTCATCTACGGTGAACTGGCCCGCGCGCAAGAGACCATCGAGCAAACCACCGGAGTCCGGCCACGGCTGTTCCGGGCGCCCTACGGCGCGCGTTGGTTCGGATTGCGTCCGGCCCAGCAGCGGCTCGGTCTCTTAGGGGTAATGTGGACCACGCTCGCACTCGACTGGAAATGGCCCGAGCAACGGGTAATTCCACGCCTTCTGAACGGGTGCAGGAATGGCGCAATTTTTTGCCTGCACGATGGCCGGAGACTTGAAAGGAGACCGGATATCCGCGCCGCCCTGGGAGCTTTGCGCGCAGTTCTGCCAAAATTAATGGAGCAAGGTTTTCATTTCGAAAAGGTGACCGACATCCTATGTCCCACGCGGAACTGACCGAGCGCGTCAGAGGAATCATTGCCACGGCCCAGCATCTTCCCCAAGAGAAGGTCACGGCCGACAGTACCTTCGAGGAACTAGGCATTGACTCGTTGGATGGGATCAACATTCTTTTCGCGGTCGAAAACGAGTTCAACATAAATATTCCCGACGACGCCGCACAGAGTATCCGATCGGTGCGCGACGTCGTGGATGGAATCTCCAAGTTGATTGAAAGCGGCCAGGGAGGAGCAGCGGCCCTACGGGCCTGACATGCAGCATCGCGTGGTGGTGACGGGCGCCGGCGTCCTCTCCGCGCTGGGGCATAACTGTGGCGAATTCTGGCAGGCTCTCGCGGCCGGCCGGCCGGGTATCGGTCCCCTTCAGACTGTCGAGCGCGGCCAGCTTCGGTTTCAAAATGGCGCGGAAGTTCAGGGTTTCGATCCGGCGCAACATTTCGAAGAGAAAGAAATCGGGCTGCTCGACCGGTTTGCGCAGTTCGGCGTTGTGGCTGCGCGGGAGGCCATTGCCCAGGCGGGTATCGAATGGAATGACGAGCTCCGCGAAGGCACGGCGATTGTCACTGGCAGTTGCGTTGGCGGCCAAAGCACCGAAGACGAAGGATTCGTAAATCTTTATCGCAATAATCTCCCGCGCGTGAATCCCTTGACCATTCCGCGCACGATGGAGAACGCGGCCGCCAGCCGGATTTCGCTCGAAACGGGGGTGGTTGGCCCCACCTACACTGTCTCCACCGCTTGCTCATCGGCCAATCACGCCATCGGGCAGGCATTCTGGATGGTGCGCAGCGGTATGGCGCGCATGGCGATCGCGGGTGGAAGCGAGGCAGTGTTCAGCTTCGGTTTCTTGAAAGCCTGGGAGGCGATGCGCGTGGTCTCGCCCGACACCTGCCGGCCATTTTCTAAAGACCGGCATGGGTTGATCCTGGGCGAGGGTGGGGCAATGCTGCTGCTGGAGCCGCTTGAAGCTGCGCGCGCCCGGGGCGCGAAGATTTATGGCGAAGTCGCAGGCTTCGGAATGTCCTCGGACGCTTACCACATTACTCAACCTTCGCCCGACGGCGCCGCCCGGGCCATGCGAGCTGCCCTAGTTGATGCCGCTCTTCAGCCGGAAGACATTGGGTACATCAACGCCCACGGTACTGCGACGCAAGCCAATGATGCCACCGAAACGGCCGCCATCCGCAAGGTATTTGGCACGCATGCCGATCGCCTGGCCGTCAGTTCCACCAAATCGATGCACGGGCACACGCTGGGCGCGGCCGGCGCGATCGAAGCGGTGGCGACGTTGCTTTCTTTGTGCAACGGCATGTTGCCGCCAACCGCGAACTTTTCCGAGCCCGATCCGGCCTGCGATCTGGATGTGATCCCCAATCAAGCTCGCCGGCTTGAGGTGGAGTGCGCCCTTTCGAACTCATTCGCTTTCGGTGGATTGAACGCGGTTCTCGCCTTCCGGAAATGCCCACTCTGACCGTAACCAGCAACCCGAAACCAACCAGCTATCATAGGTGTTGGGTGATATGGTCATTGCCTCCCCGGAAACTCGCCTTCGCACGCGTGTCTTCGCGCTGGTCACAATTCTGGTTTCGCTGGCGGGCCTGGGATGGGCGCTGCACGGCGTAAGTTGGAGCGAGTTAGGAGAAGAGATTCGCGAGCTGGACTGGCGCTGGATTGCCGTCGGCGCTTTGGCCGACCTGGCAGCTTATGTAATTCAGGCTTGGCGCTGGAGCCTGTTGCTGCATCCCCTCGGGCCGGTGTCGGTGTGGAGCGCAACACGGGCAATCTTTGTCGGCTTGTTCGCCAATGAAGTGCTGCCGCTGCGCGGCGGCGAGCTGATTCGCTGCTTCCTGATCACACGTTGGAGCGAAATTCCGATTTCGGTGACCCTGGCTTCAGCGGTGATCGAGCGCATCTTCGATGGCCTATTGCTGATCGCAGGCCTGTTCTTCTCGTTCCGGTACCTACAGCACTTCCCTCTCAATCATGGCCAGGCTCGCGCGCTTGGATTGCTGACCGATGGCGCTATTTTCCTCGGAATATTTATTCTGGTCTGTGGCGCGGTGCTGGCGGTCGCGATGTACTGGCGCGAACAGGCGCTCGAGGTGATACTTGATTCGCGTATGTTCGGCTGGGCGCATGTCTTTATCGAGGATCTGCACCGCATCGGCCACTCGCGCTATCTTTACTGGTCCGCCCTCGTCAGCGTCCCCCACCTGTTGATGCAGGTGGTTCCAATCTACGCCGTAATGCAGGCCTATGGATTAGATGAGGCTTCCTGGAAGGGCGCAGCCGCGTTGATGATTCTGCTGCGGCTGGGCTCGGTAGCGCCGCAAGCGCCCGGCAATGTGGGCCTCTTCCAGGTCCTGTCTACCTTGGGACTCACCTTGTTTGGCGTCCAGCAGGCCATGGCCCGCCGCTTCACGCTAATTCTGTGGGGTATGGTCACGTTGCCCCTGCTGATTGTTGGGTTCTTCGCCCTGGTTGCCACCGGCGCCAAAATGGGCGAGATCCACCGCGAGGCGCGGGCACACATGCGAGCGCGCCAGGACGAGTTGGCCAGGCCCTAGCAACGCCGCCCAAGAAATCCTCCGTCCATCCGATAAGACAACTCAGGACCAATTCGAGGCTAGTTTGCAAAGAAGCGGACAGGCCTGCGCCCAACCTTGGAATGTCGATGATTTCTCTTAGACCTTACCTCTTCGGCGACAAGAGCAAGGATGCCGATGTAGAGTACCGGCGAATTATCGGTCTGTTCCTGCAAGGGATCGCTTTGCATGCCGTAGAGGGAAACGAAAGCGATTATGGACCCTTTCGAACGGACATCGACGAACTTGCCAAGCAAATAACCCCCGATACGGCGATGTCCCAAGTGTTGGTGGTGGTCGGAGGAGCCTTGCGCGTCATGGAGGAATTTAACCGCCGAACCAGCAAGGTGATCCAGCGGCAGAATCACGAGCTGCAGAACATGGTCTCGATGCTGACTCAAACGGTGATTAGCATTGGATCCAGCGGCGAAGCTTCGGTCAACAAACTGCAGGACATCGAAAAATCCATCGAACACGCGCGCGTGGTGGACGACATGCAGCTCCTTAAGCTGCGCCTGGGAGAATGCCTGGAAGCGGTGCGGGAGGAAGCCCTGCGCCAGAAAACCGACGGCCAAAGCACGCTTGACACGCTCAAAAAGGAGCTGGATACTTCCCGGGATCGAGTGAGATCCGTTGCCGCCGGGGCAGATTTGGATGCGGCCACCGGACTGCCCGGTAAGAAGGAAGCCATCAAGGCAATACAAACCGCGGTGGCGTCGCCACACAATAAATTTCTGGCGATAGCCGTGGTCGGCCGGCTGCAGGCTGTAAACGCGCGCTTCGGAAATGTCATTGGGGACCAGGTCCTGGCGACGTTCGTAGAGCATTTCAAAAAGCATTTGTTGGCCGATCGCGTCTTCCGCTGGCAGGGGCCTGCGATGATTGCAGTGCTGGAACGAGAGGGACGCCTCGACAAAGTTTGCGCCGAGATTCGCGCCTTTGCGGACGCCAAGTTGGAGAAGACCGTCGAAGTGGGCGCCCGAACGGTCATGCTTCCTATTTCAGCTAATTGGACGATATTCCCAGTGTCGCCTCCCGTAGAAGCGTTACTTAAGAAGCTGGATGCCTTCACGGCCGCGCAAATTTGACGGCCCCCATCAGCACCGGCGCTCGGTGCCGGAGTAACGCCGGTCTCGCGGTCCTCGATGCAGCGGAGGCTTCGCAGTGCTTTAATTATGGTTAGGGGAGTATAAGCGGGTGCTACACTGGCTCCAGGCTTAAGTCTATGAGAATACTCATCGTTGAGGACGAGAAGCGTATTCAGGATTTCCTCTCGCGCGGTCTGGAGAGCGCCGGATACGCGGTGGACGTGGCAGGCGACGGCAATACCGCCCTGGAGTTAGTTCACGCCACCGAGTACGACCTCATCATTCTGGACCTGATGCTGCCGGACACCGATGGACTTAGCGTCTTGGAGAAGATCCGCAATCGAAAATCGAGCCCTCCGGTTCTCATCTTAAGCGCGCGCGATGCGGTTGACGATCGCGTGAAAGGCCTGGAACTGGGCGCGGACGACTATCTCACCAAACCGTTCGCCTTTGTCGAGTTGCTGGCGCGTGTTCGCGCTCTTTTACGGCGAGGTCAGCCCACGCCCGAGCGCTTGCAGGTAAGTGACCTGGTGTTGGATTGCATCCGCCGCAAAGTCACTCGCGGCAACGAGAATATCGAGCTGGCGCCTAAAGAATTTAGCATCCTGGAATACCTGATGCGAAATCGCGGGCGTCCGCTGAGCCGCACCATGATTGTCGAGCATGTTTGGGACATGGACTACGACGGCCTCACCAATATCGTCGACGTGTATATCCGTCACCTGCGCAGCAAGATCGACGATAAGTTTCCGGTCAAGATGATCCACACCGTGCGCGGCATCGGGTACATGCTGGATGCGCCGGAGAGGGCAGAAAAACCTGTCGAGAAGCAGGTCGAGCAATCGTCATGAGCGCTTTCGGCAAGGCTTTGCGATTCACGCGCGGGCTGCGCTTCCGCCTGGCCGTCAGCTACGTATTCTTTTTCACTATCCTGCTGGTATTGCTGGGCATCGTTTTCCATCAGACTTTGAGCACGACGTTTCAATCGCAAATGGCAAGTATCCTGCAAGAGGAATGGGGCGCTGCCAAGGGTTACCTTCGTACGGGCGCTGAGGGCCCAAATTGGTTTTACGACTCGCAGGATCCGGACGAAACGTTCACCGTGGAGCGAATACGCCGGGTCTATCTGCTGGCCGATACGCAAGGACATGCGTTGCAACACTCTTTGATTTACGACTCGATCGGCCTCGATTCGCCCGCCGAAATTCGGGCCATTCTCCGCTCCGGACAACCGGCCACGCGCATCCGGAAAGACAGCATGGGCATCCCCTACATGATCCATTCGGGCCTCATGATCGATGAGCGCGGCAACAAGTATTATCTCGCGATCGGCCGCGCCATCGACCAAAACAACAAGGTCATCCGGGATTTCACGTTGAACTACCTGATCCTCGTGCCGATCGTCATCTTCTTGAGCGGCTTGCTGGGATGGTTCCTGGCCGGGAGGGCGCTCGATCCGGTGAATTCTGTCGCTGAAACGGCGCAGCGAATCACGCACTCCAATCTCGACATGCAGATTCCCGTGCGGCACGCTGGCGACGAGCTGGATCGTTTGATCGAAGCTTTCAATCACATGATGACGCGCCTGGATTGCTCCTTCGAGCAGATCCGCCAGTTTTCCACCGACGTTTCGCACGAGCTACGCACACCCCTTACGGTGGTTCGCGGCCAGCTTGAAGTCGCGCTGTTCACCGCCCAGAATGTCGACCAATATCGGGAGGCCATGGCCGAAGCCCTCGAAGGCGTGGACCGGCTCTCGAATATCGTTCGCGCGCTCCTCATGCTGTCGCAGGCCGAGACCGGCCAGCTAGTGCTGCAGAAGACTCAGCTCGATCTCGCCGAGCTGGCCCGCGATTTGGTGGATCAACACCAGATCCCGGCTGAGGCCGAAGGCGTCCGTCTGTCAGCAGAGCTGCCCGAACCCTGCCCGATTTATGCCGACCGAACTCAGATTGAACGCATGCTGTCGAATCTGTTGGGCAATGCCATCAAATACACGCCTTCGGGTGGCGAAGTTAAAGTGAGGCTCCATTGCCAGGACGATCACGTAAGACTGATCGTCGAAGATACCGGCGTCGGAATCGCGCCCGACCATTTGCCACATATCTTCGACCGTTTCTATCGCGTGCCCTCGGCCGATCCTGAGAAAGGCCTCGGTCTGGGGTTGAGCTTTGTAGCTTGGATTGTCAAGGCGCATGGAGGAACGGTGGATGTCGAAAGTGAGCTACAGAAGGGAACGCGCTTCATTGTAACTTTACCTGCTGAGCAGTTTGCGGCCGCCCCCGTCGAGTCTCCGGCGGTCCCCCTGCCCCAGCAGGTACACTGAAACTGCGATGGCAAACTTCGAAATTCAGAACCGGGAAAAAGAGGGCATAACGATTCTCGATTTGAAGGGCAGACTGGCGGTTGGCGAGGGCTGCACTCTGCTGCGGGAGAAAGTGGATCAAGAGCTCACCGATGGCCGCGGCAAGGTGATCCTCAATTTAAAACACGTCGATTACATCGACAGCACCGGGCTGGGCACCATGGTGATTTGCTTTACGCGGCTGCAAAAAGCCGGGGGAGCGCTAAAGTTGGTGAACCTCAATCGCAGGAACATCGAGCTGCTGTTACTCACCAAACTTTCGACAGTAATGCAGATCTTTGGCGACGAGCAGGAGTCGGTAAACAGCTTCTTCCCTGAGCGCGAGATCAAGCACTTCGACATCCTCAACTTTATACAGCAGCAAAAAGAGAGCGAGCAGACCAACTGACATGTGGTGCAAAAAGAAAGTGGCTATGCTCGAAGCCGGTGTGCGTGCGCCGTCGTTTGAGTTGAAGAGCCTGAGCGGCGGAAAGCAATCGCTCGAAGACATCCTGGGAAAAGGACCGGCGTTGCTGGCGTTTTACAAAGTCAGTTGTCCGGTTTGCCAACTCGCTGCCCCATATCTCGAGCGGCTGGCTGCCGGCTCAGGGCTGCAAGTTGTCGGGATCTCGCAGGATGACGACAGTGCCACCAAAGGTTTCAACCAGCGCTTTGGCGTAACGTTTCCCACCTTGCTCGATCAATCCAAGGAAAACTATCCGGCCAGCAACGCTTACGGCATCGCCTCGGTGCCTTCGCTCTTTCTGGTGGAGAAGGACGGCGGGATTGCACGCGCGTTCAGCGGCTTTTCGAAACGGGATTTCGAAGCGGTGGGCCAGCTAGCCGGCGTGAAGCCGTTCCTGCCAGAGGATAGTGTGCCCGAATGGAAAGCTGGTTGAGGCTCTAAGAATTAAGGTCCGGTCGGGACCTGCGATAATAAAAGCACAGAATGGCTTCCAAAATAACTGAAGCGTTTGAGTCCGCGGCAGCTATCGCCAAAGGCATGAGCATCACCTTCGGGGAGATGTTGAATCCCACCATCACCGAAGACTATCCGGACTCGCCCCCCAAATTTCAGGAACGATATCGCGGAGCGCACGTCCTGCAGCGCGACGAGAACGGCATGGAAAAATGCGTGGCCTGCTTCCTGTGCGCGGCCGCCTGCCCGGCCGACTGTATCTATATCGAAGCTGCCGAGAATACCGACACTCTGCGAATCAGTGGTGGAGAGCGCTACGCCAAGGTTTATAACATCGACTATACGCGCTGCATCTTCTGCGGCTACTGCGTGGAGGCTTGCCCGACCGATGCCATCACGCACGGCCACGGCTTCGAAATCTCCAGCTACAACACCTCGACGCTGATCATCCGCAAAGAGCAGATGCTGGCCCCGATCCCGGAGGGCGCGCATTTCCCGCTAAAGGCCGATATCGAAGAAGCCCCGGCCGGGCATTAGCGATATTTCTCAGTCCAGTCCACGCCCTGTGGACCCTGGGGAGACGAAGGCACGCTCCAAGTACCCGCCTTCACGCCCATTGAAACCCATTGGTCCTCCGTATTGGCCGAACATGTTATCCAGTATTTGCCTGCCAACGCAGGTTTGAACGTGAGCGGCAGGGTCACTTGGATTTTTCCACTATCGATGCTGGCCGAAACGTTGGATAACTCAACGTGGCAGTCCTCATTTTCTAGTTGCGCTTGGCTCCCGATCTTTCCGGTCAACTCGAAGACTCGATGTTTAGGACTTCGGTTGATCTCGGCTGTCGTGTTCTTCAACGCAAGTTGTCGATTGCGCAGATCGATTTCGACAAAACACCAGAGGGATTGTCCTATACCGATTTCAAGTCCAACTTTCTTGATATGGTCCACTCCATCAGAGCGCGTGGCCGTCAAACGAAAAGTCTGTTGCGTGCCGCTGCCAGAAGAAGGCTCCACCACATAGTGCATTTGGGGAACTGGAATCACCGGATGCTGCTCAAGCAAGGCCTTATGAATGGCTGCCTTGTCCGGCGTCCATCCTTCTGGACCTTCCTCCGCATAAGCCGCTGTGGTGAAGGTATCCTCACGGTAGGCGGGGTTGAATGCAATCTCATAGCGTTCCCCATCCACGTCTGTTGGAGTGAGAATTCCATTAATAAGCTCATAGTGCGAAAGTACATACCTGTGGCCGCCGCTCGGATCGTTCCGAAGTGCGAAGCCACGATAGTCGATGATCGCCGCTGGCAAGTGCGTTCGGCGGTTGAGATAAAAGTCCGCTCGCGCCCCATCCGCCATCGTTTGGATTGCACCCACGTTGCGCGGGATCCCCAGCCCTTTCAGAACACGAATAGGTTGGGGCTTAAGCCAGTCAGTCTGGTTCAGGTAGATGAGCTGAATCCGACGCAGGAAGTCTAGTCCTCTCCCATTGGGGTTTGCCGGGTCCATGTACGTCAGGTCATAACGCCGAAAATAATGTACATTCTGTTTGAAATTGGACACATCCAGCCAGAATCCAAAAATACGGGAGTCATACCACTCCCAGAATCGGTCGGGAAGACCGTACAAAGTATCCCAACGGGCTTTACCGTCACGAAACGTTAGGCTTCGATAACGCGACACTTCCCGCTGAAGCACGGTGTGAACGTTGCGGATGCGTTCGCGGCCGCCCTTTGCGGCGATCATCTGCTCCCATAGGCGCTGCGCTATTTCCTCTTTTTCGAGAAGCTGATCACTTAGTAGCGACGGCGCATTGAACAGCAGCAAGAAAAACGCCGTTCGACAACGCATTGCTTATATGATAAGCGGCGGGGATCGCAATAAACCACGCGGCCTTCTCACCGATATTTGGCAATCAAGTGCCGCCTGTGAGCGTCGACATCCGCCTTCTTGAGAACCCCTCTAATCGACCGTAGGATCGGGGCTTCCTGTGCGACGGCTCGCGATGGCCTAGTAACTTCGTCCAAGTAAGCCTCTACCATCTGAGAAATGGATAAGCCGTGTTTCCTTGCGTACCGTTTCGAGCGCAGAACAACACCATCGTCGATGCTTAAAGTAAGCTTGGCCATCGTCCGCGTCACTTCCTCTCCGGCAGCGCAAACACGTACAGCGCGTTCCCGTTCCCCGGATTATGAATATCCGAAATGATCGTCCCCGGCACCACACGCGGACTCCCGCCGCCCATGCCTGTCGACATCGCAATATATTCTCGTCCGCCTACGCTGAACGCGACTGGAAAACCCTGGACCGAAGTCGGGAGCCGCGTTTGCCACAACACCGCGCCGGTCTTCACATCCACCGCGCGGAACATGCGATCCAGGTCGCCCACGAACGCGATGCCACCGGCGGTCGAAAGCACGGCCGTTAGAAAAGGCGCGCGCTGTTCGATCTTCCACATCTCCTTCATCGTCTTGACATCGTACGCGGCGAGTTTCCCAACCTTTCCATCTGTCCCCGGCATCTCGAAAAAGCGCCGGTTGGCCGACGTCCCTCCCGACCCCTCTTTCGGCTCCGTCTTGCGGCCGTACATCTCCATGCAGCTCTGGCTCAGCGGAATGATGAGCTGGCCGGTGGGCGGATGATAGCTCATGGCCTGCCAGTTGTGGCCGCCCTCTGTCGACGGACATGCCTGCACCCACTCTTCGGGCCGCTGCTCGACGATCTCGTTGCGGTAATGGACCTCTCCGGTCTTCTTGTCGATATTGTCGAACACATTTTGGAAAACAGTCTCTTTGTAGTCCAGAAACTTACCCGTCTTACGATCCAGCTTCCACAAGACGCCGGCCTTGCCAACGCTGAAAACCAGGTTCTGGCCGCCGGAGTCGACCAACACGCGTTCGAACACTTCATCCAAATCGAGCGACTCGCCCGGGACATGCTGGAAATACCACGCCAGCGACCCATCGTCCGGCCGCAACGCCACCGTCGACGTGGTATAGAGCGCCTGGTCGTTGGTGCCGCGAATCGCGCGCATCCAAGGCTTGGCCTGCGCGACGCCCCAGTAAGTCAAGTTGAGATCCGGATCGTAGCTGCCTGTGATCCACGTATCGCCGCCCGCGCGCAAGAGGTTCGGAAGCTTGCCCCAGGTGTCGCCGCCCGGCATACCCTCCCGTGCCACGGTCTCGAATTTCCAGAGCTGCTTGCCGCTCTGCGCGTCATAGGCGCTGATGTAGCAGCCGGTCTCTTTGTAGCGATCGCAGCCTCCCATGCCTTGAACCACCTTGCCCTGGATGACGAGCGGCCCGCTGGTGTTGCCGTAGCCTTTCGATGGATCGGCTATTCGGGTCTCCCACGCCACTTTCCCGTTGCGCGCTTCGAGAGCGACCAGACGCGCATCAGTCGCAGCCAGGTAGATCTTGTCCTGGTAAATCGCCAGGCTCCTGATCGCGCCCTGTCCATTTGAAAGAGCCGGCCCCAGGTGATTCTCCCAAATCAGTTCGCCGGTTCGCGCATCCAGCGCCTGGACGACGTTGCCAACATTGGCCAGATACATGACGCCGTTGTGGACCAGGGGCGTGGGTTCATTCGATCCGGCGCCATCGTTCATGGCCCACGACCACACCAGTTGCAGCTCCTTCACATTGGACGCATTGATCTCCGTCAGCGGACTGTAGCTCCAAGCTTTGTAATTGCGGCGGATCATGAGCCAATCCCCAGGATCGGGATCGCGCAACATAGCGTCGGTGACAGGGACGTAGTCCTTCACTTCACCTGTGACGGTGATGCCTCTCGGTCCACCAACTGGCCCGCTGGAAACGCGGCCCCCCGGTTGCAGCGCGATGGCCGGACTGCCAGTGGCGACTGAGCGAACCGGAAAGGTCGCTGCCGCCGTCAGTGCTTGATTGCCGGGAGTCGCGCCGTTCGCCGCCAGAATGAAAGCGCTCAGGTTCACCACGTTTTCCTCGCTGAGCCCACCCGAGTTTCCAGGCGGCATGCTGGCCTGGATGTACGTGACCAGCTCGCGCGCCGTGCGATTTCCCCAGGAAGACATGAAATTCGAGCCTGAGAGCTGCGGCGCTTCGTTGCCCCCCAAGTCCGGCGCGTGGCAACTGGAGCAGCGGGCTTGGTAGACGGTACGCCCGGCCTCGGCTTGCTGCAAGGTTTGGCTGGACAGTAAACCACCAGTGGAGATCGTCAACAGCAAAATGTTTTTCATCACGGGCGCCTCCTCACTTCAACAGCCAGCCCCAAAGGTTTCCTTGCGGAGCCTTCTCGCTGTCGATCTGGACATACCACTTGCCTTTTTTGAAGCTATCAATTTGCTCGCCGGTCAAATCGAACGAGCCCGAGATATCTCCGCTGGTTGCCTTTGAGACGGTCAGGTTCAAAATCACCCCGCCCCGCACGCCGGCCGCGCTTCCCTGATGCACCTGCGCTTCAGTCGCAGGACTGCGGAGCCCGTCGAATGTTCCATCGATCGTTAGCTTGGTTCCGGTCAGCGTGGCCGACACGGAGCCTGCGCCAGCTACGTTCGCCTTCATGGCCGCATCCAGCGCCACGGGCGATAACCGTGTCTTTAACGTCATGTTGCTCTGCGCCATCACGCAAAGAGCGCACAACGTTAACGCGACGATCTTCTTCCCAAAGCCCATCGGATTAGTATATCCGTGTCTATTAGCGGGTATCGACAGCGTCAATGAGATGCTTGCGGTCGGCTTCCGACATTCCGGCGTTTTTGTGGATGTCGTCGCGCGCCTGCAGCTTGCGACGGTAGCGCCCGAAATATTCCGGGATATCGCCACCGTATTGGAAGCTGTACATGATGTCGTCGAACGCGGCGGTATGCGGAAGGCCCAGCGCGTGGCCTGCTTCGTGAAGGCATGTCAGATAGACGATGGCATCGCGCAGCAGCTGGTCGTCACCGATGCGAAACGGGGCAGGCCGCACATACACCTCCGCGCCGCGCTGGCCATCGACGAGCACCGGCCGGGCCTCGCCATAGAGCCCCTGCTCAGCGGTCGCCCAGAATATGCGAATCCGGGCGTGCCGTGGATCGCTTGCGCGGCTAAGCTCGATCGCTCCCGCCGATGCCTTTTGCCAAGCCTCCAGAGCCCATGCCGCCAGTTCTGGATCGTTCGGCTGGCAGCCCGATTCGGGATGCGAACACGATTCCACCCAATACGAATATTTCTGCGGAGCGGCGGCCTGCCAGCAGGCTACATAACCGAGGAGCAAGCCAAGAACCCGGTAGCAGTGAGACTTCACCGCCGTTCGGCCAATCTCTCTTCGGCGAGCATCCGCACTTGCGCCTCGAGTTGTTCGATGCGCCTCGTCAGTTCGTCGATCAATTGACCTTCCGGATCAGGCAGGTTTCCGTGCTCGAGATTGTCGCCAGAGTCCACGCGCGACCGAACTACACGGGCCGGGACGCCTACCACGGTCGAGTGATCCGGTACCGAATGAATCACGACCGATCCTGCGCCAACCTTGGTGTCGTGGCCAACCATAATGTTGCCGAGAATCTTCGCCCCCGTACCGATCACGACATTGTTGCCGATGGTGGGGTGGCGCTTGCCTCTCTCCTTGCCGGTTCCGCCAAGCGTCACGCCTTGATACATGAGTACGTCGTCGCCGATCTCGGTGGTCTCGCCGATCACTACGCCCATGCCATGATCGATAAAACACCGTCGTCCGATGGTCGCGCCCGGATGGATCTCGATACCGGTCAAGGCCCGGTTGATTTGCGACAAAATCCGTGCCAGCAGCGTAAAGCCCGCCTGGTGCATCCGGTGCGCGGTCCGATGCAGCAGGATGGCGTGGAACCCCGGGTAACAGAAGAAGATTTCGAGCGCGCTTTTGGCGGCGGGATCACCACGGAAAACGGTATCAATCTGCTCCCGTATCGCTCGGAACATGGTGCTTAGATCGATTATCTCACCCGCCCGAAAGATTCAGGAAACAGGCTGTATGGACGCGATAAGTTTCTCAAACGCGGGTTGACTCTGGGCCACCGTTTTGGCCTGACCCGTAAACTTAAAGAATACCGAGCCTTGCGGGCCTTCTACGATCGCGCCCAGCAACCGGTAATTGAGTTTTGGCGGCTGCCCAGCCTTCGCCATGGGACCTCCCATGCCGGAATAGGCGCCCGAAACATCGACCGTGGTGACCTTCAGGCCATGGATAGTCCGCTGGTCTCGCTTGGCCGTTTCTTTGGATTGAAACTGGCCAATCCAGCGGTCCATATTGGCCTCGACGCTTCCGCCTTGGCCTGGTCCGAAATAGTACACACCGCATTCGGCCGGATCTGAATCGCCGGCGGCGGGCGGAATCGTGTAAGTGGCCAGCCGCATTGGCCGCTCGGCTTCGGCTTTCCAATTGGACGGAGCGGTCCACTTGATGCCGGCGCCGGTATCGCCCGCCAGCCACAATGCCATTAGAACGATCAAGGAGGCTATCCTGCGCAGCATGCAGCCAGTATGACACTGTCGGCCCTCAGCGTTACGATGAGAAAAGTGGAACTCGCAATCGGCATCCAGGTCGAGCAACTGCCGGAAGGCATTTACTTGGCTACCTCGGATATCCTTTGCCACGCCTCGGACGGCACGATTACATAATCGAGGTAGCTGGATAATCTCCCGAGGGTTCGTCGCACCGGCCAATCAGGATACGACCAACATGAACCTCGACTATGCTAGCTTGAAAGCTGGAATGCAACTTTCCTGTACCCTGAGAATCGGTTCTTTGACGATTTTGGTCCTCATGGGCGGCCTATGCATTGGCGCGCAAGCGCCAAACGGACCCGGCAAGGACGCGCCTGCCATCGAACTGAAGGGCATGCCGCCCAGAGTGGCAGCCACCGAGTACCAGGCGCAGGCGCCGGCCGGCAAAGTGACGATTGCAGGCGAGTTCCTGGGACACTCGGTGCCAACGCCAGAGGGAACCTACACGTCCGAAGACTATGTCGTGGTCGAAGCAGCAATCTTCGGGCCGCCGGATGCGCGGACTAAGCTCACGACCGGAGATTTCTCGCTACGCATCAACGGTAAGAAAGCGCTTTCGAGCCAGCCTTACGAACTGGTTTTTCACTCACTCAAAGATCCCGAGTGGGAGCCGTCATCCAAGGACACAAAGTCGAAAACCAGTATGAATACCGGCGGTGGTCCAAATGACCCGGGTTCTGCGCCGCCACCGCCGCCGAAAATGCCCATAGAGATGAGGCGGGCCATGGAACAGCACGTTCAAAGGGTTTCGATGCTGGAAGGAGAACGGGCGCTTCCCCAAGCGGGACTCCTCTTCTTCGAATATAGGGGTAAGACTCAGAGCATTCGCTCGCTCGAGTTAATTTACAGCGGAGCCGGCGGAAACGCGAGCTTGGCGCTTCAGCACTAAACAATGCACCTCATTCGTCTGAGCTTGCTGGCATTTGGCTGGCTCGTCGCAGCCTTGTGCCAGCCAAGCGGCCCTGCCCCCGTTCTGGGTTACAGAGAGGCGCCGGATTGGCCGACCCTTCTCACCAATGCAGCCGGCACGCCCGCCGCCTGGAATTTCATTCAAGTGTCCGGGATTGCCATCGACGGACGCGGCCACGTCCTGCTGCTCCACCGCGGCGCTTTTCCATTTTTGGAATTCGAGAGCAACGGAAAGCTCGTGCGGTCCTGGGGCAGCGTGATATTCAGCGAGGGCAAGGTCGCCGCCATTGCTCAACATGATCGAGTGGCAGGCCGATCGGCTTACTCGGCGGTCTATGGGCCGGCCGGATGTGATTCCTGTGGTGCGCACTCGGTACGGGTGGATCCTGAGCACAACATCTGGGTGGTCGACGCTCCCGGCCAGGTGATCTACAAAATGGATCCGCAGGGAAAGGTAATTATGCAGGTTGGGCAAAAGGGTGTTGCTGGGACAGGCCACAACAGCTTCAACCTTCCGACCGATGTAGCATTCGCATCGAATGGCGACTTCTATGTGACGGACGGGTACGCCAACGCCCGGGTGGTGAAATTCTCGCATGACGCGAAATACCTGCTCGAGTGGGGCACGCGTGGAACCGGTCCAGGCCAGTTCGAGCTCCCTCACAATGTGGCGGTGGACGCGCTTGGGAAAGTATACGTCACCGATCGAGAGAATCGCCGGATCGAGGTTTTTGATGCCAACGGGAAATTTCTGAGCCAGTGGCCGACCATCGAGGGGGTCTCCGGACTCTTCATGACCAAAGACCAGCACCTATGGGCCGGCGCCGTGCTGTTTAATTTAGACGGACACGTAATGGGTAGACTGCCGAATGGCAACGCTGCGTCCGGGCATGGCGTTGCCGTAAGTGATTCGGGAGACGTTTATCTTGCTCAGCTCAGCGGCAAGGTGCAAAAGTTTGTTAAACAATAACGGGTTTGTTAAACAATAACGCGTAGTGTTAGCGCCAGTGCCACTCGTCCCTCAGACGGCGTAGCTCCCGCACGTCTTCGTTCAACCGTTCGCGGGCACGGCCATCGATCCTGTCGACATGCGTGATATGTTCGATCTCCTCGATGGCCGCCTCCAGCCGGGGACGGTCCAGACGGTTTCGGTCGAGATCCCTGCGAATGTCGGCGAGGTTGCGCTCGGCCGCGTTGAAATGGCCGCGATCGCCAGTTGCCCAACCTTCACGATGCTCGATACGACGCAGATCTTCCTGCGCTCGCTCGACGATCCGATGGGCACGAGGCCAATCACGCTCCTGAGCTCGAGCTGGATTCCATCCGGCGAGAAGTAATCCGGTGAGTGCGAAATACGACAGTATTTGGCTTCGCATGTATACGCTGCACCCCAGAGTATGACATCCCACAAACCGGTTTGTTTCAACGTGCTCTTACTGGATGTTCACCAGTACCGTATTCGAGACTTGCCCATCCACCGTTAGGACCACATTCGCATTCCCCGCCCCGCTCAGTGCGGCTGGGAGCGACACATTCACCTGATCCAGCCCAGGAAAACTCGGCTGCGCCCCGGCGTACTGTACCTGTACACTGACGCCATTGATGCTAACCTGCACGTTGGCGAGCGAAGACAGATTGCGAATCCCGGTGCCGTAAAGCGTCAGATACACGGTTCCACTGACTCCGACATTGATCGGCACCGCCGTGCAGCCAGACGCGCTGCACTGAAACACCGATACAGGCGTCTGTTGCTGAGGGTTGGCAGTGGGAACCTCGATCGCAGTTGCCGCGGCCACGCCCGTTCCCGTGCCACTCATACTAAAGAGGGCCGGCGCAACATTCTCAATGAGACTGCTAGCGTTTTGCGAATTGGATCCATTGCTCGCGGTGAACGTTGCCTCACCCAGCGCGGCTCCGCCCGGAATGACGAAGTTCACCTGGTTCGGCGACACGAAGCTGAGCGTGGCCGGAAGTTGCGCTCCTGAGGCGTCTGTTACCGACAGGGTTAAACCGCCCAGGGTGGTGGGCAGCGGCAAGGTGCTCGCCTGCGTGTTCCCGGTGACGAGATTCGTTCCGTACAGCGTCGCTATAGAGCTCGGCGCGACTGCTGCAATGGGCGCGGCTGCTGACTCGACCGCGTCGGACGAGATCACACCGTAATAGCGCCCCATCCAATACGGCAAAATGTAATCGATCCCGGGGCTCTCAACCGTACTGGTGCCGCCGCCGCTCAATTGAAATGGATCCCGCTGCCAAAGGAAGTCGGTCGGCGGCCGAAGCGGCACCGGAACCGGACTGCACGCTTCGCTGCCGCACACGCTCACGGTGTTGGTGAGGTCGACGTGGGGATCGCGCACTGGCCGCACCAGCCATTCGTCTAGCAACATCCGTGCTTCGGCGTCGCGAGTGCTATTCGCTCCCTGGAGTGCGCTATCAATCATGTCGAAAAACGCATTCTGATGCGATGCGGTGTAGTTGCGAACAATCTTGTAGGCGCTCAGATAGGAACTGTCATGGTTGAGGCGCACTAAATTGTAAAACGTCATGAAGTCAAGGTTGAATTTAAAGTATGAGCTGTTGCTCGCGACGTCGAACTCTGCGCCGACATTGATCGGCAGTGACAGCGGTGGGGCCGAGACTTGGATGCCGGGATTCACGTGGCGAGCAACCACTATCATCATTTGAAGCTCTTCTGGCCTCAACAAGAAAGTATTGCCGAGGTCGTTATTTGGCGTCCATTCGTGGCCGGCGACGAACCCGATCAGACGCGTCGCGAGAGCGCTTATATCGCTCTGCACAGTGGAGTCATTCACGAGATCAAAGGCGGCCCCCAGTCCGAAGAATGCCCCGACAACCTCATCGCGAGAAGTGTTGTCAACCCAGATCCACGGCGGATTTTGGTTAATCGTATTGGACGCTTCTTGGCTCACGATCGACCCCGCGTAGGGTGAATTCGCCATCGCCATGCAACGCGCCAGGCGATTATTTCCCGTGACGTCGGTTAGCGCCTTGAGCCCAGCCAGTGCGCTCCGAACATTGTTGAGAGCGTCGGCGGACTGAGTCACCTTATAGCGAAATGCCTCGGCGGCCAAATACGCGCCCGTCCACAGGGCGGAATCCCCGCAATCGGTGTAGTAGACGATCTGGTTACTGCTTGAAGATGCATAGATTGGTTCCAGGATTGTTCCGAACGGCAGGAATCGGGCTTGAATTTTGGCTGAGATGGCGAGCGCATCGGCCTCCGACGCCGCTAGGGGAAAAGTAGTGGCGATGAAAAGAAACGGGATGCCCAATGTGCGCCAAGTAAACATACCAGGTTCTTTACTTTTTGTGGGACGTCTTTCCCGGAAATTGGTGACATTTTTCGCTAGGGGCAACCTTCTTACAACTACTTGGAGGCCCTTGCCAGGGCATGATATTCGCGGTTTGGAAGCATCCCAGTGGCTTGGGACATGCGATTAGTGAAGTTATACATGGCCGCGATTTCGATCACATCCCAAACTTCGTACTCAGTTAATCCGAGACTCCGGAGATGCTGGAGGTCCGCTTCCAGGCAGTCCAGCGGAGCCTTGGTGAGGCGGACGGCGAAATCGAGAATAGCCGTGTGCTTGGCACTGAGGCCGGCGCGTTTGTAATCCAGTGTGATCCGGTCGGCGAGGATCGGGTCGCCTAGCGCCTCGCGCAATGCCGCTCCATGCGCCACCAGGCAATAGAGACAGCCGTTAGCCATAGAAACCGCCACAGCGATCATCTCTCGCTCGGCTGCGTTGAGGTTTTCGGTCGGCTCGTGCAGTTGCTTATAGTGCGAAAACCAGGCGGAGAGACGCTCCGGACGAAAGCTGTAGACGCGGAACACGTTCGGCACGAAACCCAGCCGCTGGCGGGCTTTGGAAAAGAGGCCGCGTAAATTTTCGGGCAAGTCCGCTTCCGGCGGCACGGGAAACCAACTGATGCGCTCTTCCGATTTCGGCTCCATTTTATGGGTGCTCGTCCATTACCTCGGTATCGAGCCTTTTATAGTAGCGCGGGTTGGCATAGGGCTTGGCGAGCGTCTTCGGATCCGATCCCCACGAGCAGCAGAAGGCCGAGATTGGCGAACGCTCTGGCCATTGGCAAGCGTGCCGCGCGGATTGTGCGAGCGAACTTTTGTAACAGGAACAACACTTTGATGTAACCGTGACTGCATCGGGATGTAAGCGAAACGAAATGGTCTCATGATAAGATCGCCCGAGGGGTTAATCATGATTCTCGCAAAACGTGCCGCGTTAGCCGTCTGCCTTCTTGTTTCAACTTCGCTTTTCGCGCAGTTTGAGACCTCCGAAGTTCTGGGTACCGTACACGATCCCTCAGGTGCGCCCGTCCCAAGTGCAAACGTGACCCTGACCAACCAGGACACGAACATTGAGATGAAGACGACCACCGACTCTAGCGGGAATTATGACTTCTTCAACGTCAAGGTCGGCCGCTACACTGTCGCCGTGGAAGCCAGCGGCTTTTCGAAGGCAAGCGCTACCGACATAACAATCACGGTGGGCACGCGCCAGCGGGTCGACTTGACCATGCAGGTCGGAGCGATTACCGAGTCTGTGACTGTCACCGGAGCTGCGTCCGCGCTCGAAACGGACTCCAGCGAACATGGCCAGGTGATCAGCACGCAAGCCGTCGCGGAACTGCCTCTCAATGGCCGCAATTATGCAGAACTGGCCCTGTTATCTACCAACGCGGTGAAGTCTCCCATTGCGGTTTCGTTCTCGCCCAGTGGCACGCCACGCGAGGGCGCGTTTAACGTAAACGGTATGCGCAGCACCTACAACAATTTCTTGCTGGACGGCCTGGATAACAATGCCTATGGCACCAGCAACCAAGGCTATTCCGCCCAGGTGGTGCAGCCGTCTCCCGATGCCATCGCGGAGTTCAAAGTTATCACCAGCAACTACAGCGCCGAATATGGCCGGGTAGGCGGCGCAGTGGTGAACGCGGTCATGCGGTCGGGCACCAACCAATTTCATGGGACCGCCTACGAGTTCATCCGCAACACGGATTTGAACGCCGGTGGCTATGAGTTCAGCCAGCCTTTCGTCAAGCCGCCGCTGCAGCGCAATCAGTTCGGCGCCACCATCGGCGGACCGATCATTAAGAACAAGCTATTTTTCTTTGGCGACTACGAAGGCTACCGGCAATTGCAGCACTATCCGAACTTCGACTCGCTTCCGAATGCCAACGACCGGGCTGGAATTTTGCCGGTTACGGTGGTCAATCCCCTCACCGGAGTTGTCTACCCGGCGAACACGCAAATTCCCATTGCGTCGCTCAATCCCTTCGCTGCAGCCGTCCTGAACGGCCTCCCGCCCAACACCGGACCGGGGCGAGCCAGCGACTATCAGGCCAATCTTCTGATTCGCGACTATGGCGATAAGTACGACGCCAAGGTCGACGGCCAGATCAATGACCGGATGACGGCTTTCCTGCGTTTCAGCCAGCGCAAGGATCTGCAATATTATCAACCTTCTTTCGCGGGGCCATCGGGAGGCGACGGCAATGGGTATATTCACGCCATCGATCAGAACGCTTCCGCGGGCTATACCTGGACCCCGACCTCGACCTCGGTCCTGGAGGTCCGGCTCGGCTTCTCTCATACCCTGGCTGGGAAACAACCGCCCTTTCTAGGCGGGCCGAGCCTGCAATCTCTGTACGGCATTCAAGGCTTGCCGACGACGCCGAACCTTACGGGCGGGCTCAACTCGCAGAGCATCAGCGGCTTTACCGCATTCGGCCGGCAAACCAGCAATCCTCAGTTCCAGAATCCTACTTCGTGGGACCCGAAAATCAATTTTTCCAAGGTGTTGGGCCGCCATTCGCTAAAAGCGGGATATGAGTTTTCACTGATCCATACCGAGATACTCGACGTCAATCCGCTGTTCGGGCAAGACCAATATACTGGCAATTTCAGCAAACCGACTTGCGCACAGTTGGGCCAAGTCGCCGGGTGCTCGATTCCGAGCGACTCGGCCAGCTACAATTTCGCGGATTTTATCTTCGGCACTCCCAGCATCATCAGCCAAGGAAGCAATACGGTGGTGAACCTCAGGCAATACGTTCATTCGCTGTATGTGCAGGACGACTATCGTGTGACGCAAAAACTCACGCTGAACCTCGGTCTGCGCTGGGAATTCGCGTCGCCGCTTTATGAGCGCGATAACAATTATTCTAATTTCGACCCGACTACCAACAGCATGAAACTGGCCACCAGTGGCAGCCTTTATCAGCGCTCATTGGTGCATCCTGACTACAAAGACTATGGGCCGCGCGTTGGCTGGGCGTACAGTATCGACCCCAAGACCGTTGTCCGCGGCGGTTACGGCATCAGCTACACGTTCTTCAACCGGCCTGGAAGCGCGTTAGAAGGAATCAATGCTCCGCAAGCACTCTTCGGAGTGCTAAACCAATCGATACCGCCGGGAGGTCCAGTGCCCGCGAGTTTTCTCACGACACAAAATAGCTTTACCACTGGGATTGCAAATCCATCCAGTTTCAATCCAGTCAACTCTAACGTGGTTTACATTCCACCAAACATGAAATGGCCCTACGTACAAAACTGGTTCTTATCGGTGCAGCGAGAGCTGGCGAAAGATACTGTGATTGAGTTGGCTTACAACGGGAATCACAGCCTTCGGCTTCCCATTCTGGCCGATTACAATCAGGCGTCCCCAAATCTGCCGGGGCAAACGCTCGGCGTACAGGCGCGCCGCCCCATTTCAACTTTCGGTCCGATCACCTGGGTTGATCCAGCGGGCAATAACGACTACAACGGGTTCTCGGCCCGCGTGGAGCATCGTTTCGCGAAAGGCCTGTACTTCCTCAACTCCTTTACCTGGGGGAAGGCCATGGGCGATTCCGAGCAGGCGCTCGAATATTATGCAGGCTATGTCGAAGCGAATCCGCAGAACGTTCGCAATCTGGCAGCCGAAAGAGGACCGTCCAGCTTTGACGTCAAACTTAACAACGTCACCAGCGTGGTGTATCAGCTTCCATTCGGCAAGGGCCGGGCCTTCGGCTCCAGTTGGAACCCCGTGCTCGATGCACTGGCAGGTGGTTGGGAGTTGAATGGGATCAATACCGCCCACACTGGTACGCCGCTCAATGTCTATTACTCTCCTTCCACGGCCAACGACGTCACGGGCCTTTCCAATGACTATCGCGGGCAAGCTTTCGAGCGGCCCAACGTGACAGGCAGCGCGGCCAGCCAAAGCACTGCGCAGATGATCAACACGTATTTCGCCGGCTACACGTTCACTACTCCTCCAGCCAGCGCTCCGTTCGGAAACGTCGGCCGCAATGTCTTCCGTGCGCCAAGTTTCGAACAGTGGGACCTCGCGGTGGACAAGAACTTCCGCATTGTAGAAAGGATGCGGCTACAATTCCGGTCGGAGTTCTTCAATGTTCTCAATCACACAAACTTCGGTATCCCCACTACACAGACCACGAGTGTGGCGTTTGGCCAGATCCGAACAGCGTATCCACCGCGGCAGATCCAGTTGGCATTAAAGCTAATCTTTTAGAATTAGTAACTTGAAAATAATGTGAGAGAAACGGGACCACCCCAGTACTAGTAGTACGTAGCCCAAGGGAGGTAGCCGTGGAGAAGCTTTTCAACGTGCACCCGTCCGACGACCAGTTGGACCTCTATCTGGTAGGACATCTATTGCTGGAACATCAGCGCCTTGTCGAAGAGCACTACCTAGGTTGTGCGATTTGCTTTGACAGGCTTGCTTTCATAGCGGAGTTCATTACCGTTCTGCAGGCTGTCGCTCAAGCGGAACGCGGCCAGCGCCGGATGGTGTCGGTCGGGTGAACAATGGAGTTTCAACCTTTGGCCCAGCTCCGAAATCCGTATACCAATCACCTTCGGGGACATCCGGGTCTTGCGGCTTCCATTCAGCCAAATCGAATAGGTCGTCAGCCGAAATCTTCCGCTCGCTTGCGCGATCGCGAAGATGTGCCCACGTCTCTCGCGGGAGCCTCTCCCATTGGATCTTGGGCATTCTCAGCGGTCGAGAATGAGGCTACAGAATTCGTCCGTGGCGATGGCCTTGCTCATGCTGGCATCAACCGTTCCGGCATATTGCTCAACGCGCCGCGCCAATCCCGGTGAGGCCGACGGTATATATCAACTTAGCCCGCGCACGATTTCGGCGGCCCGATCGAACAGCATCGACGTGTCGTTGCTGCAGCCAACGAACCGCAAGCCTCGGTCGATGAGGAACTTGGCCTGCTGGATACCACGGCTATGCGATCCCGAGGCGACCTTGTGCTTAACGCAACTTTCGTGGACTTTGTCGACGGCGTCCACCATCTTGGCGTGCAGGAAATCGCCGCCGACACCGAGCGAAATCGACAGATCGGCCGGCCCGATAAAGACTGCATCGATCCCGGGTATCGAGATCAGCTCGTCTCGGGCTTCCACTCCGCGCTGGGTCTCGATCTGAAACGCCACCAAAACATTGGCGTTGACGTGCTCGATGATCTCGGGAATGGTGGCTTTCTCGTTATCGACGTGCAGAGGAACCAGCCCGAATCCACGGACACCCGCGGGCGGAAAGCGGGTCCAGCTCACTGCTTTTTGGAGCAGTTCGGGCGACTCGACGCGTGGAAAAAGGATCCCTTGCGCGCCGCAATCCAGCGCGCGCGCGACCAGCGAGTACTGCATGTCGGCGACACGCACGACCGGGCTCAGTCCCACCAGCACAGCAATGCGGCAGAGATCCTGTACCGTCTCGAGATCGAACCCGCCGTGTTCGGTGTCGATAAAGGCCCAATGGAAGCCGGCCTGCGCGAGGATGCGCACCACATCCTGCGAACGAAATTGTCCAAATCCAGTGCCGAGTTGTAGCTTGCCCTCGGCCAGCGCCTTTTTGACTTGATTGACTCTCATGAATGGTTGATCTATTGACTCAAGCTACCAGCACCTTATGGTCGGGGCAGTCCAGATGAACGTGCTCGTAGAGTGTATCGATGAACTCCAGACCGTGCCTGGCGACAAAAGGCAGAATCGAATACAAGCGCTCCTGCAGATGCTTCTCGGGAAATATCAATCCCGACATGTAGCTGGCTTCTTCGCTGGCGCGCTGATTGCGCTTGAGAGCTTCACGCGCGGTTTTGTGTTCGATTTTCGAAAGCTGATATAGCATTTTAGTTCGGCTCTTCTCGGTGGCCGCCGCGAGCGTCGCATCGAACGAAACCAAATTGTCGCTCAGCCTGCCTAAGGCTTCTGACATCGCCTTTTGGGTCTCGTCGAACTCGCGCACCAGCGCTGCCGGAACTAGTTGACCCGCAATCGCTTCGCGAACACCGTCCTCGCCGTGGAGAAAGCTAGGCAGCGTGAGCCCGTAACGTTCCATCAACTTCTTGGTTCGGGCATCCAGCACAGTGAATGCTGCGCGAGCCAACATCACCGGCATGCGCCCCAGCAGGTCCTCGTACAGCACCTGCGATTGAGCCATGTAGGCCAGCTCCGCCGGTCCGCCAACGTACGCCACGGTAGGCAGCACGTAGTCCTGAACCACGGGCCGCAGCAGCGCGTTGGGCGAAAGCTGCTCGGCACGGTCTATGAGCTCGGATACCGAATAGCGGCGGTCCTTGGAAGCGTAGTCGCCATTTTGCCGGCGCAGAGTGACACGGCGCTCGCCTTCCAATAAAAATGCCAGCGAGGTTTTCGCCTCCACGTGGACTTGGGCGTGATAACCCGCGGCTTCGAGCTCCTGGTTCCGCTGCATGAGCTTGGCTTGCAACTGGGCGCCATCGCGCAGCGCATCGCGCAGCAAAGGCGCCGCCATCCGGCGTATCGATTCATCCAGCGGATCGACAAACAGCAGGCCGTGCTTAGAAAGCAACCGCTCGATCAACGCTTGAAAAGCCGTGCCAAAACTGGTCCCCGGACGGTAGCTCTCCGCAACCATCTGCGTGACTTCTTCACCATTTGGAAAGCCGGCCAGGGCTTCGCGCAATTGACCCACCGGCGGCTCGGCGATGGGAATTCTACCCACTGGCCGCTCGGCGGCGTCGCCGGAACCATTCACACTCAACTCGATTGGCCGATGGCTAGCGTCGAAAACGAAAGTGTGATTCACTTCGGCGAAATCATGATCCTCGGTAGCTAGCCAAAAGACCGGAACCGCAGGGATTCCTTGTGCATTCAACTGGGCCGATAGCCGGGCGGCAGTGAGAGCTTTGTAAATCGTGTAGGCAGGACCGGAAAAGAGACCAACTTGCTGTCCGGTTACAACCGCGACCGTTTCCGGACGCGCCAGCAGATCGAGCGAAGGGTTTCCCGGGTTACGGGACCGCAGCGCCGTCACCAAGGCCGCTCGCCGATCCTCCGGATACCGCATGTGGCGGGCAACCGCGGCGTAGGAAGCCGGGTCACCGGGAGGGTGGGAGTAATACCGGGCAACTCGATCGAAGTGGTATTGAAAGTCGGAAAACAGCCGCGTCGTGTGAGGGATCTCGGTATGGCGTATACAAGCTGTCTCCATGGTCAGCAACCGTTCAAGATTAGCAGATGATCGCTCCCCGCCAAAAGTCGCGAAATGAATATCATACGGGCTGGAAGCGGTCGCATGTCTTCCTTTTCGGCTAGAATCAAGGTTCGAGTCATCTCTTTTTATGGACGATCAAGAGTTCAAAAGGCGATCAGATGAGTCGCTAAATGCACTCTATAAGAAGCTGGCAGCGGCTTCCGATGAGGCCGAATTCGACGTCGAGTTCAATTCCGGCGCCCTGGCCATCGAGTTTGAAGATCCGCCGGCTAAATTCGTAATAAGCCCCAATTCGCCCGTTCATCAAATCTGGGTTTCGGCGCAATCGAAGAGCTATAAGCTCGATTGGGACACAGTCGAAAGCACCTTCGTATTGCCGGGAACGGGCCAAACGCTGACAGAGTTGATCCAGGACGCCATCACCAGGCAACTCGGGGAAGAAGTCTCTCTGTAAATGGCGGGCGTCTACGTTTCCTATCCTTTTTGTGCGCAGAAGTGCACTTATTGTAACTTCGCGTCGGGAGTGCTTCCCGAGGAGTTGGAGCCACAGTACTTAGGAGCGCTATCGGCCGAAATTGGCGGCTTCAAATGGGCTTGGCGGCCCGGCACGGTCTACATCGGCGGCGGCACCCCCAGCCGGATGGAATTGGATGATCTCGAGCGAATTCTGTCGGGCATCCCCGGCGGGCCTTGGAAAGAGTCCACCATCGAAGTTGCCCCAGGGACAGTGACGCCAGAGCGCGCATCGGGTTGGTCAGGCGCGGGGCTGAACCGTGCCAGCCTGGGCGTCCAGTCCTTCGTTCAGCAGGAGTTGGCGCGCACTGGACGGAAGCACACGGCCGATATCGTCGCGCATGAGGTCGGAGTGCTGCGCGAAACCGGCTTGGCCAATTTCAACATCGATCTCATTGCTGGTTTGCCGGGACAGACAATCGCATCGTGGAAAGAATCGCTGGAGTGGATCGAGAGGCTGGCGCCGCCGCATGTGTCGATTTATATGCTCGAAATCGACGACGATAGCCGGCTCGGGCACGAAGTTCTGTTGAACGGAAAACGCTATGGCGCGCCGGAGGTTCCCGCTGACGAATTGACCGCCGAGCTGTACGAAATCGCGGTGAGCGAACTGCACCGGATGGGTATTCAGCGCTACGAAATCTCAAACTTTGCGCGGCCCGGTTTCGAATCGCTGCATAATTTGAAATATTGGCGCTTGGAGCCTTACATTGGCTTCGGCGCGGACGCGCACTCCTTTGACGGCGGCATGCGGACTCAAAACGTGGAGTCCGCGGCGGACTACGTAGATTGCTGGAGGCGAGGCCAATCGCCGCGTATGCTCGGGACGCCCGCGAATCAGGCCGAGGAGCGATTCTTTGTCGGCCTCCGGCTAGCCGAAGGCATTCGTCCGCGGCCCGAAGAATGGCGCAGGTTCGAGGCGCCGATCCAGCGCTTCGTCGACCAAGGCCTGCTGGCACGTGACGGCGAGCGGCTTAAACTCACCGACCGAGGCGTCCTGTTATCCAATGAAGTTTTTGCAGAATTTATAACATGATCGATCTCCGCAGCGACACAGTAACCCGCCCCACCGCCGCCATGCGCCGAGCTATGGCCGAAGCCGAAGTGGGCGACGACGTTTACGGCGAAGATCCCACCGTCAATCGCCTGGAGCAACGCGCGGCTCAGTTGCTCGGCAAGGAAGCGGGCCTGTTCGTTGCCACCGGCACAATGGGCAACGTGATCGCCGTAAAGGTCCACACCGAGCACGGTCAGGAGGTGGTGTGCGAGTCGCGTGCGCACATCCTCGATTGGGAATTGTCGATGACGGCCTGGTTCGCCGGCTGCCTAGTGCGAACCGTCCACGCCGACGACGGCATTCTGCGCTGGGACCTCATCCGCGATGCGATCCGTCTGCCAAGCCCGCACTGGGCACCCACTGGTTTGGTGGAAATTGAGAACACGCACAACATGGCCGGCGGCACGTTTTATCCACTGGAAACAGTCCGTGAGATTTGCGAAAACGCGCACGACCTGGGCATTCCCGTTCACATGGATGGCGCGCGCATTTTCAACGCGGCCTGCTCGCTGAATCGTCCGGTCCACGAACTTGCGGCGCCCGCCGATACGGTGATGTTCTGCCTCTCGAAAGGGCTGGGCGCGCCGGTCGGCTCCATGCTAGTCGGCACAGCGGAAGCGATCGAGCGCGGACGGATGTATCGGAAGCGTTTGGGCGGGGCGATGCGCCAAGTAGGCGTGCTTGCGGCGGCCGGGCTGATCGCGCTGGACGAGATGCGGCACCGGCTGGGCGAAGATCACGCCAACGCGCGTTTCCTGGCTGGAGAATTTGCCAAACTGCCGGGATTAAAGATCAAGCTCGAGCGCGTGCAAACCAATATCGTCATCTTCGATGTCACTGGCACTGGCCTGAACGGCAGCGAATTTTGTGAGCGCCTGAAAACTCGAGGGGTGCTCATGAATGAAGCGTCCAATCCGCGCGAAGTGCGGGCCGTCACGCATTATGATGTCACACATGCGCAGTGCGCCGAAGCAGCGCGGGCTGTGGCGGAAGTCGCGTCCGAAACAACGGCTGCGCGAGCCTGACTAACTCACCCCAAATTCGGGAACACGTACGGCTCCCGATACTTCGGACGCGTTCGCATCGCATTCGCCTCGGTGTCATGCGGGAAACTTTCCGTGGCCGGATCGTACGCCAACTGGCGTCCCAGCCGATAGCTGATATTTGCCAGGTGTACCAGCGATGCCGAGGTCACGCCTTCCTGTACCTCACCGCGCAGATCCTCCCGGCGCCGGCTCTTGACCGCCTCCAGAAAATTCTGCATGTGCAGACCGGTATCGCCAGGCTCGGCCTTTCCGGATGGACCGGGTTCTCTCTTAGGACCCAGGAAGATCTGGTAGCCCAGGTGATCCAAAGACATGTAGCCCTGCTCGCCAAAAAATATATTTCCGATGAAATTCGAGCCGCCGGGCACAATGGTCGCCTCGCCGCCGGTGGGAAAACCACGAACCTCGAATACCAGTTCCGCGTCCCCATAGTCGAAGCTAGCGATTTGGGTGTTGGGCGTCTCTTGATCGTCGTCGTACACGTACTTGCCGCCACTTGAGATCACTCGCTTAGGAAGCGCCCGATTCAGGCCCCAGCGCGCGATGTCCATCTCGTGAATCCCTTGATTGCCGATGTCGCCATTGCCTGTATCCCAGAACCAGTGCCAGTTGTAGTGGAACCGATTCTTGGTGTACGGCCGCATCGGCGCCGGTCCCAGAAAGATATCCCAGTTCAGCCCGGCCGGCACCGCTTCGGCCGGCGTTTTGCCGATGGAAGGACGGCTCTTGAAGCACAGGCCGCGCGCCATGTAGACCTTTCCGATCGCTCCTCCCCGCACCAGCTCGATAGCCTTGCGTTTGTGCACCACGCTGCGGCCTTGCATGCCGATCTGCACGATGCGATTGTTCTTGCGCGCCGCCTTCACCATCTGCTGGCCTTCAAAAATGTTGTAGCAGGCCGGTTTCTCGCAATAGACATCCTTGCCGGCTTCGAGGGCCCACACCGTGGCCAGCGCGTGCCAATGATTCGGCGTGGCAATCGACACAGCGTCGATATCTTTGTCCTCGTAAAGCTTGCGCAAGTCCTGGTAATTCTTCGGACGCTTTTGAGTCTGGTCGTAAACAATTTGCGAGACACGCTCCATTTGCGCGGTGTCCACATCGCACAATGCCGCGACGCGCGCCGACGGGAGTTTCAAGTATTGCTTTACGTGCTCGGTTCCGCGGGAACCGACGCCGACGATCGCCATGTTCACGGTCTCGTTCGCGGCGAAGGCTTGAAGCGCAGCAGCGCCGCCCAAAAGAAAGGTTCTGCGTTCCATAGCGCCCATTTTAGCGCCTTGGGCAGGCGCGAAAACATTGCATGATGTAACTTCACTAGTCGAATTTGGTTCAATAGTCTGGGGAGCCTATGGAAAAACAAGCGTCTCGATTTCAAGAGATCGCCCTGATAGCGGGCGGTGCAGCGCTGCTCGGGCTAGCATTTGGCTGGTTGTATTCACACAAGTCGTATTCACATAGATTGAAGAAGAATCGCTCTTCAGAATATCAGCCGCCGTTCGATATTGTGACCGAGGATTCCGAGGAATCGTTTCCCGCTAGTGATCCGCCCGCCTGGACGCTGGGTGTCCGATAGCCTGGCCGTGCGCGTATTATGTATCTATGCGGTCTGTGATTCTCCTGTTGGCGTTGGCATTGCCCTTTCTGGGCGCGGACATGACCAAGCTCACCATCGAGGTGAAGACCAAGTCCGGCAAACCGATCGATCACGCCAGCGTAATCGTCAAATTCGTCCAGGGACGTTCGGTGGCGAAGTTCGGCAAGAAGATCCGCACCGAGTGGGAACAGCAGACCAACGAAGAAGGCATCGCAAAGATCCCAGCTTTGCCCCAAGGAACCATTCTGGTTCAGGTGATCGCCAAGAACTACCAGACCTTCGGTCAAAACTTCGATGTGGCTGAAGAGCAGAAGACCCTCGAAATCACCTTGAACCCGCCCCAGGCGCAATATTCAGCGCATTAGCATCGAGTCTAGCCGACCACCGCGATTGCATCGATCTCAACGCTGACATCCCGCGGTAACCTGGCGGCCTGCACCGTAGAGCGAGCCGGCGGATTGGACGCGAAAAACCGCCCGTACACCTCGTTCATCTTCGGAAAATCGCCCATGTCCTTGAGAAAGACGGTGGTCTTGACCACGGATTCGAGCGATGCTCCGGAAGCTTCCAGCACCGCTTTCAGGTTCATGATGACGCGCTCGGTCTGCGCCGCGATATCGCCCTCCACCAGCTGATTAGTAGCCGGGTCGGTCGGGATCTGGCCGCTCAAATAGGCCACACCATTCAAAATCACCGCCTGTGAATAAGGGCCGATCGCCTTGGGCGCCTTCTCAGTTGAAACCGTTTTCTTCATATTTGTAGAGTTCCCACCAGTTCCTTCACGTTATTTAGCTGCTCTTTCTTGAGGTACTCGTCCAACTCGCGCGCGATGCGGCCAGGCGCCGCTGGATCCCAAAAGTTTACGGTACCAACTTCCACGGCGGATGCGCCGGCTACGAGAAACTCCGCGGCATCCTCGCCGCTCCGAATGCCCCCCAGGCCGATTACTGGGATTCGCACAGCTCTCGCCGCTTCATAAACCAAGCGTAGGGCGATGGGTTTGATGGCGGGACCCGATAGTCCGCCGAAACCGGCGCCGATGCGGGGACGGCGCGAGTGCGCGTCGATCGCCAGCGATACGAACGTATTCACCAGGCTGATCGCATCGGCTCCAGCCTGCTCGGCCGCCTGAGCCAGCGGCTCGATGCGCGCGACGTTGGGCGAGAGTTTGACGATGAGCGGACGGTGCGCCAGCGGCCGAATCAGTTTAACTACTTCGCTCAACAGACCGGGATCGCTCGAAAAATAAATCCCCCCATGCTGGGTGTTGGGGCAGGATACATTCAGCTCATACCCGGCGATGCCCTCGGCATCTTCCAGAATGCGGATCACTTCAGCATAATCGTCGGGTGTGTATCCGAACACGTTGGCGAAGATCGCAGTCTTCAGGCCCCGCAGCGCGGGCAGTTTCTCTCGAACGAATGCTCGCGCCCCGATGTTCTGCAATCCGATGGAATTGATCATTCCACCTTCGGTCTCGAAGAGTCGCGGCGGCGGATTGCCGTGGATCGGTTCGCGCGAGAGCCCCTTGACCACGATCCCGCCCATTGAATTTAGATCCGCAACCTTCTCGAATTCAATCCCGTATCCGTAGGTTCCTGACGCGGCGATCACCGGATTCTGCAGCTCCAGGCCGCAGAGCGTGATCCGAAGGCGGCTCATTCCGTCCAAGAATAACATTGGCCGCCCTAAGGTACGGCTCTAAGGTATATGCCTTATGAACTACACGGTAGAATTTCCGATCTACAGGTATGCCAAAGGGGTCGAAAAACGACCGCGCAGTGGCCCGTCCGGGACCTTTACGCTCCCTCGCGTCCAAGTTCTCGATATTCACCGCCGCGCTGCTGTTCTGGGTAGTGGCCACTTTCATGGCCTATGACCTTCGACAGGATACCTTCGATGCCGGCAAAGGGCTGCTGCTATTCGTGATTGTGACGCTGGTTTCAGCGGCCATCGCGCGCTTCACTATTCGTATCCTGGCGCGCCCCCTGGGGACGCTTGAAGCCGGCATCATCTCTATTCGCAACGGCAGCCTGGAACCGATCCAGGTCAGCAGGACGGGCGACGAAATCGAGTTTTTGGGCGAGAGCTTGAACGGCATGATCCAGGCTCTGGCCAATTCGCAGAAGGAGCTTCGCGAGCAGCAAGGGCTATTGGAAAAGCGGATCAAGGAGCGCACGGAGCAGTTGGAGGAGGCCATGCGCGGCGCCCAGGCCGCCAATGAGGCCAAAAGCGATTTTCTGGCCAATGTGTCGCATGAGCTGAGGACTCCGATGAACGGCGTGATTGGAATGTTGGATCTGGTGCTGGAGGGCCAAGTGGCGCCCGAGCAGGCCGAGCAATTGCAAACCGCTCAGAGCTGTGCCTACTCGCTGCTGATGCTCCTCAACGACCTTCTGGATCTCTCGAAAATCGAGGCCGGAAAGATGACGTTCGAGAAGATCCCATTCGACATTCGCGTCATGGTGGACGAATGCATCAAGGCCCACCGCCCCCGCGCAGTCCAGAATCGAACTCAGCTTCGTTCTGAGATTTCATCGCACGTGCCCGATCAGGTCGTTGGCGATCCCCTGCGGATTCGCCAGATTCTGTCAAACCTGATCAGCAATGCGGTGAAATTCACGCAAGGCGGCGCCGTAGACGTTCATGTCGACGGCGAGTTTGCCGGTCGGGGAGAGTTCAGGCTTCAATTCAAAGTGGAGGACAGCGGAACCGGAATTCCAGCCGACAAACTGGCCTTAATTTTCGATAAGTTTACGCAAGCCGACGGAAGTGTCAGCCGTAAGTATGGAGGGACCGGCCTGGGGCTCGCCATTACCAGGAAACTGGTGGAAATGCACGGCGGGGAAATCGTTGTGGAGAGCGATGTCGGCCAAGGCACCACCTTCGTCGTAAAGCTCCCTTGCGACATTGCGATCGATGAAGCCGCCAGTGGAAAGTCTATCGAACGGTCTCCCGCGGCTCCGCTAGATGCAGCGTTGAGCCTGGTCCGCATTCTGGTTGTAGAAGACAACCAGGTGAATCAGAAGGTGGTCACCACGGTCCTCCGCAAACGTGGCTTTTCGATCGAGGTGGCGAGCGACGGCACGGAAGCCTTGGCGAAACTCGAAAAAAGCTCCGGATTCGACCTGATCCTGATGGATGTTCAGATGCCCGTTCTGGATGGCCTGGAAGCTACCCGGCTCATCCGGAAAGATCCACGCTGGAAAGGGGTGCCAATCGTAGCCATGACCGCGCACGCTATGAGCGGCGACATGGAGCGCTGCTTGGAGGCGGGCATGAACGGCTACATCTCGAAACCTGTGCATCCTTCCCAGCTACTGGAGACCGTCAACGGCTATCTGCAACGGGCTCTGGTGCATTAATAACCGCTCCCTCTGGTCACGGCTCAAAAGAGGCGCGAATTATCGATCAACGCTCAATTTTCTGAGCCGTGACCATAGGGAGCGGTCTATTTCACCCCGCTGCCGCGGTCTTCTTCGCGCTCTGCTTTACTAGCGACCACACTTCCTCTAGATCCTCCCAACGGGTGGCTATGTTTCCCACCGCCAGCCGCAGCACGAAGCGCCCATTCAGAACCGTATGCGAAAGGAAAGCCTTGCCCGACGCATTGATATTCTCGAGCAAAGCGCGATTGTCATCGTCCGATCCCCGATAACGAAAACAAACCAGGGAGAAAGGCGTCGGTGCGGCGATCTCGAAATCCGGATGAGCACGAATGAGCCCCGCCAGTCTCTGCGCATACTCGATATGCGAGCGGATGATGGCGCATACGCCTTCGCGGCCCAAATTCCGCATAACAAACCACAGCTTTAGAGCGCGGAATCGCCGGCCCAATTGGACCCCGTACTCCATGTAATTGACAGCCCGGGGATCTTCCGCCGTCTTCACGTATTCGGGCACCAGTGAGAAAGCGCGGCGCAGAATCTCCGGCTCGCGAGTGTAGAACGCGCTGAGATCCATCGGAGTGAAAAGCCATTTGTGCGGATTCACTACGATCGAATGCGCCCGTTCGGCTCCGTCCAATATGTTTTGCAGCTCGGGTAAGATCGCCGCTGCGCCCCCATAAGCGGCGTCCACATGCAGCCACGCCCCGTAATCCTCAGCAACATCCGCGATGGCGTTTACGGGATCGATACTGGAGGTCGACGTAGTTCCCACGGTTGGCACCACGCAGAACGGCTTTTTGCCGGCCTTCCGGTCGGCTTCCATGGCCTCCCGTAACAAATCCACGCGCATCCGAAATGCTGCATCGGAAGGAATCTGGCGGATGTTGTCCTGTCCGATGCCCAGAGTCATCCCGGCCTTTTCCACCGAGAAGTTGGCATGTTCGGAGATGTACATCACCAGCCGGCCAGAGTTGCCCTTCCTGCGCGACTCGGGGTCGGCCATTTCGCGCGCCGCTGCGATGGCGTGCATGGTCCCGATGGACGCTGTGTCGTAGATGATGCCGAAAAACTCCTGTGGGAGTCCCAGCCATTGCCGTAGCCAACCCAGCGTAACCTGCTCGAGTTCCGTGATGGCGGGTCCGCTCTTCCACACCATGCCGTTTCCGTTCAGTGCCGCGGTCAGCATCTCGCCCAGAATGCCCGGATGGGAGCCGGTGTTCGCAAAGTAGGCGAAAAAGCGCGGATGATTCCAGTGTGTCAGGGCCGGCACAATGGATTGTTCGAAATCCTCCAGGATCACGTCCATGGACTCGCCCTGGTCGGGCGCCGCAGGCGGCAACCGATCCATCAGATCGCCGGGTTGCATGTCCGGCAAGACCGGGTAATCGCGGATGTTCTCCAGATAGTCCGCCATCCAATCGACGGTCTCGCGTCCGTAGCGTCGAAATTCTTCGGTAGTCACTTCTTAGATTGCTCCGTACTCTTCGTATTGTCCTCTATTAGCCTCTTCGTCATTGGCCGCATTCGCGCAGGACCTCTGGCAGCCAGCCCCGAAACCACTCGCTAAATTCCGCCAACTTCCGGTCGCCGCGCTCACCCAACGGCAAGGCCAGCGCCCCCATTTTCAGCTTCCGTTGTTTCAGAGCCGTTTTGATTCCTACCGTCATGGGGAAAACCTCGATCCAGTCTACGAACTCGTTGAGACGCGCCGAGAGAAGGTGAATGCGCGTACTGGCGCCGGCACAGATTGCTGCGTCCAACGCCACCAGCAACTCTGGCACGGCCGCGGCCGTGCCGAATATCGCGCCGTTCGCTCCCAGGCGCCGGGCCTCTCCATAGATTCGTTCATACCCGCAGAACAGCGTGAAGGGCGTTTGAGTGGTTTGCTGGCTGAGCGCGCGAAAGTAGTCCAGGTTTCCGCTCGAATCCTTGATTCCGGCGAACAGACCGCTAGCCAGCAGATCCACCGCCGTGGAGCTTGCGATCTCACTGGTGCAGGCTGGAATGTTGTAGAGATAAATCGGCAGGGCATTCCCGAACGCCGACGCAAAACCAAGATAGAAACTGCGAATCGCGTCCTGGTCCTGGCGAAAGTAATAGGGGGGCATCAGCAGGATCCCGGCGACACCGGCGCTGGTTGCTTCCCTGGCCAATTCGATGGCCCCATCCAGGGTAGAGTGCGAGACGTTTACCAGCAGCGGCAGACGGCTGCGCTTGGCGGCGAAGTTCACCATATGGCGGCGATCATCCAATGCAAAGTGCACGAATTCGCCCGTGGAGCCAAGCAGCGTGATGGCTTGAACGCCGCTCTGGCACAGGAAGTCGATCATCTCCAGCGTGGCGCCCAAGTCGATCGAGTACTCCTCGGCGCGCCGAGGCGTCGGGGCGGCGGCGATCATGCCTCCGAGGTGGGCGGCCTCTGGCTGGGCGCTGCCTTTCATGATTGCGCCGGATTGCGAATCGAAGGGCCGAGGTATAGTGAGCCGGTCATGAAGCGCAATTGAATATTATCCCTTGCGCCCGGACGCGCGGGCCAGCGTGGACCCGAAGGCGGCTCTTCGGATCTAGTTGGCTAGCTTTGAAATGCGATTTAGGGTGCGGATTACCAGGCGGCGGGGATCGAGCATATGCTGCGGCCTGAAATGACGCGCCGACCAACGGCAGCCCGGTTCAAATTCGATGCCTAAGAAATACCCGATCTCACGATAAACGCAGTACCGCACTTTGCCGAGCAGCTCGCCTTTGGGATAGCTTATGCGCATGTCGGTCTGTAAGGGAACGGGTTGGTCGAATTGAAGGCACGCGCCGGTTAAAGAGATGTCCTCCAGGTTGGCCACGGACCGCCGCAAGCGTCCGGTTTTGTCCTTCCATTGGACATCCACCATGTCCGCACACAGCATCCGAGGTTCAATGCGCCTGTCCAGCATATACTTTCTTATCGGCGAGCAAAAGGCTAAGGATTATGAGGGGCCTTGCGATAAAACGCCCTATAGCAACGTAAGGGCTCACCCACCAACGCGGTACTGCCAGGGTACCACTTTGGCCGCGGGTTATACTATACTCGCACCCCATGGCACGGCAGGCAGTGGTAATACTTTTCACTGTGTTGGCTTTCGGAATTCTAGTGCCCTGGTACAAAGGTTTTACGTTCTTAGACCCCAGGATACTCCAAGCATATGCCCTTCTGGCGGTGCTGTTCGTAGCTCCCGCAAGCGCGGAATCGGCCGCGGCGCATGCGAAATCGACCACCGGGGTTCTGAGCAGGACCTCACTAGTGGTGGCGTACGGCTGGGGAGTTTCGATTTTGATCCTGATCACCGCGCTAGCGACCGTCAACCTAGCCAACTGGAGAGGCGCCGTGCTAGCTCCGCCGGCGGCGTTCTTGTCGGCCGTACTGGTGTTTAGCCTGACGGCGTCATTCGCCGTGGCGATCCTAAGCGGCGTGCTGGCCCGGCGCTTTTCGGCGACCGGCATCAAATCGATTCTTCGCTTCGGTTTCCTCGGGCTGCTGCTGGCTCTGGCTTTGAGTAATCGATTTCTGCCGGAACGCTGGCAAATCATCCTGAGCGACTACAGCACCAGGCGAGCGTTGACTCGCGTGGCGTGGGAGGGCGCTGCGATTTGCGCCGGGTTGGCCCTAGTCCTGCTGATTCCATTGTTGAGAAAAGCTGACACCGCCGATTCGCCGTGAGCAGCCGCTCCGAGAACCGTCCCGCTGTGCCTCGCTACCCGTCGCCGCGGATGAACATCAGGCCGGTGATTATCGCGGTTCCGATTCTCGCCGTGTTGCTGCTGTGGCGATGCGCTGAAGTCGGCATCTACCGACGACCACGGAGCCGTAGTCTGAATTCAGGATTAGAGGAGAACATTACGATGGCGACGAAAAATCGAGTGAAGATCGAAGAGGTTAGCGACACTCTCGTCGGCGATCTGGCCGTAGCGTAACCGCGTCTTCGTAGACTGGTGGAAGAGCCTGCTTCTTTCTCAATGCCGACAACCTGAACGCCTTGAGCATAGCCACGGCGACGCAAATCTCCCACCACAACGGCGACCGGGCGTCTTGGGCATGTTTTCACAGTGACGTGGACGCGGAGCTCAGCGAGCTAAATCGCTGGTGGCGGTGATTGACGAAACGCGAGTAGCAGGGACGTGACGTCGATCGCAAAGCCCGCGTGCGGCGCCTCGAAGTAACCAGCGGTTGCGCTTAAACTTTCGGCGCTTTATTGCCGATGGGCGGTTATGGCGAAAGCGCTGGGACTCTTCCTCTTCGCGGCGTCTCTAGTCCCGTCGCAATCAGCGAAGGAAGTTACCTACGAAGTGGACGGCACGGCCGCATATGCAACGCTCACGACGATCAACCAAAATGGTGGAACCGAACAGAACCAGGTGAAGCTACCGTTCGCGCTCAAGTTCTACGCCAGAGGCGGCCAGTCCGTCTATCTGTCGGCGCAAAAAACGAGAGTGGCCACCACCTACCGTGGTCGCGAGTCGGTCATTTACGACGGCGTGAGCGGATCAGTCCACGTTCTGATCAGAGTGACGGGCGCAGCTGCTTCAGGAAGCTACCTCGAACGCGCCATACGGCATCGCAACCGCGAAGGGAACGCTTCCAGAGTAATCAGGGCGCTAGCCAAAAGAACCAACGCAAAAGGAGCGCGAGTCGACGCGTGCAAGCAGCCGCCGGCTAACTTCCGGGAAGGCGATGTTATCGCCGCTCACTCGGAGTCCCGGCGGCTTACTTTGGCATGAGTCTCGGATCAAGGATGAACGGCTTCGAGCGAAGAAACTCGATTCGCCTGAAATGAGGATGTTCGACGTTGAAAACGTAGTTGCGCTCCTCGGGAATGATCTTAGATGGAACACTGAGCACAGCAGAATCGCGGTGTTGAAACCAGTCCTTGCTGAGCGATTGCGCAACCAGCCCCTCAGCAGGAGTCCATACACCAAGCCAGAACACTTCGACTCTGATAATTTTCACGCTGTCAGGAATGCGGATCTCTGTGACGGTATAGTTCTTAGGCAAAACGCCAAAGTGAACTAGAACTTCGAGTGCCGCCAGCGCGCGCGATTCGGATGCATAAACCGCTTTCTTACCTTTGGGATTCCACGTGCCGCCGTGGAGGGCAGCACCCTTTCCGCTGTTCGGTGGGTATCGACTGCGGCACAGCCGATACGCAACGGTCACAGCACTCCATGCTCCAGATTGTCAAGCGTTGCCAACACCCGATCCTTGCCCTTTGATGTGGCGAGAAGCGAAATTGGAGTAGCGTAGTCAAGCGCGGGAACGGGTGTTCCGATCCATCGCAAGGCTTCATCCCGATCTCCGATCACGTCGGTCGCGCGGTCGATCACTTGCTGAATAGCCGTTTTCCGCGTTGAACGACTGGCCGGAGGCTGTAACCGTCGGCCTGTACTTTTCGCGGTCGCGTGTGCCATCTCACCCCCATGATACTCGGTATATACCAGGTACGCACTCTGGGGCGGAAGCCCGACAACATTACATTCTCGTCGGCCATCAGGCATTCGCGCGATTCCGGCAACGGTCCGTGTGCCAGTGCACCTTTTTCCGCCATGAAGCCTGCATCGTCCCTTCGCCATGGCTGGAGATTGGCAGCGTGTCCCGCGTTTCGTCTTCGCTCCGGATCGTGGAGCTTTCGCGGAAGTCTCCAGGTTGGTTGCCGTTCTTCAACCAGCCGTATGGACTTTTCACTACTGGTTTGTCCACAGGGCCGAGGCTGTCCACGGGCTCGGGTCCGTGTCTCAGCAGACGTTGAGTGATTAATCATAGAAATGAGGACTTACAAAACCAAGCCCGGCAGCCGCTCGCGGTTCCTTGAGATATTCCGCACCGAGTCTATTCCGGCACACTTGGAAATAGGAATTCTATGAGGGGCTCTCACGGTCCGATTCATTGGCGGTAAGTGCCCAAACTTAGCCTCCTGAGACCAACAAACGCGCCAGCCGCCGCATTTGCCTTTTGCTAATATACCTATGGTCAGAAAATCCCGGCAAGGAGGAAGATGAGTAAGGAAGACAGCATAGAAGTTACTGGAACCGTAGTTGAAAAATTTCCTAGCGGGCTGTTCAGCGTGCAGCTCGACCAGGAGCGCACCGTACTGGCCCATCTGGCCGGCAAGTTGCGCCGCAATCGAATCCGCGTGCTGGCCGGCGATCGCGTCACCCTGGAACTGTCTCCTTACGATCTGACCAAGGGACGCATTACGTACCGGCACAAGTAGAAAACCTTCACTCCCAGCCCTGGAACCGGGCAACAACCCATCGGATGCACAAGGTCCTGTTGATCTTCGGCACCCGGCCGGAGGCGATCAAGCTCTGTCCGGTGATTCGCGGTCTTCGCGAACATTCCACTCCCTTCGATGTCCGCGTTTGCGTCACCGCCCAGCATCGCGAAATGCTTGATCAGGTGCTCCAGGCCTTCGACGTCCAGCCTGATCACGATCTGGATCTCATGCTTCCTGGCCAGACGCTGTTTCAATCTACTTCGCGCATTCTCGCGGGCCTCGAAAGCGTACTCAAAGCGGAGCGCCCGTCCATCGTGATTGTGCAAGGCGATACCACCACGACCCTTTGCGGAGCACTCGCCGGGTTTTATCAGAACATTCCCGTGGCTCACATCGAGGCCGGCCTGCGCACCGGAGACATGCGTCAACCCTTTCCCGAAGAGATGAACCGCGTTCTCACCGCCCGTCTGACGGAGCTGCATTTCGCGGCCACTGAAAAAGCCGCTGAAAATCTTCGGCATGAGGGAGTGACGCCGGACTCGATCCACGTCACCGGCAACACCGGTATCGATGCGGTTCTGTATGTTCGTGATGGGCTTGCGGACGGCAGGCTGCAGGGCCGCGAATGGCCGGAGCTGGATGCTGCCAAGAAGTTGATCGTGGTGACGGCGCACCGGCGCGAGAGTTTTGGCGGGGGCTTCGAGCGAATCTGCCGCGCGCTGGCAGAACTAGCCAATAGGCCTGACGTTCAGGTGGTCTACCCGGTGCACCCGAATCCAAATGTGCAGGACCCGGTACAGCGCCTGCTCGCCGGGCATCCGAACGTACGCTTGCTCGAGCCTTTGAGCTACGTGCCGTTCGTGGATTTGATGCGTCGGGCTTACCTGCTGATCACAGATTCGGGTGGGATTCAGGAAGAAGGCCCATCGCTTGGCAAGCCGATTCTAGTGATGCGTGAAAAGACCGAGCGGCCGGAAGCGGTAATTGCGGGCACCGTGAAGCTGGTGGGAACCGACCAGCGGCGTATCGTGAGCGAAGCGATTTCGCTACTCGATGACCGCCGCGCCTATGAAGAGATGGCGCGCGTTCACAACCCGTACGGGGACGGGCAGGCTAGCGCTCGGATCGCAGGGCTAATCCACTCATTCCTGACGGCAAAGACCTGAAATTTAAGCCTCAAATCAGCGACATTCGACGTCTCAAATCGTCATGAATCTGCCTCTATCCGCAAGTGGCATTCCATAATGGAAACAAAAGCAACTTATTTAATTCATGCACAACCCCACGAATCGTTCCAAAGTAAGATCGATCGATCCGTTGGGGGATCTCGCAAGTTTCCTGGCACAAAAATTAGTCGGCCAGCCCGCCGCAATCGCAGCCATTGTTCCCTTCATTCAGATCTATCGGGCTATGCTGTCGCCCGAGGGTCGGCCGGCGGGTATCTTTCTCTTGCTGGGCCCCACTGGGACGGGGAAGACCAGAACGGTTGAGGCCCTGGCCGAAGTGCTGCACGGCCACGCCAAGAAGCTGCTCAAAGTGGATTGCGGCGAGTTCCAGATGGATCACGAAGTGGCCAAGCTGATCGGCGCGCCGCCAGGTTACCTGGGGCATCGCGAGACCCAACCTTGGTTGACGCAGCAGAAGGTGAATGCCGCCAGCAGCGAAGCCTGCGATGTTTCCCTGCTGCTGTTCGATGAGGTGGAGAAAGCCGCTCCTTCAATGACGCGGTTGCTGCTCGGCATCCTGGACAAAGCGACGCTACGCTTGGGTGACGGCACCACCGTCAATTTCGAGAAGACATTCATTTTTCTAACGACCAATCTGGGCGCTGAGAGCATGGCCAGGGAATTGAATCCGGACTTCGGTTTTGAATCCCTACATCGGCGCGACGATAGCGGCCAGAAACGCAAGCTGGAAAGCATTGGCATGCGGGCGGTCCGCAAACAGTTCTCGCCGGAGTTTGTCAACCGTATCGACGCTGTGGTCACTTATCAGCCGCTGGGATCCGTCGCACTAGCGGCCATCCTGGACCTGGAGGTTCGCCAGTTGCAGGACCACCTGGACCGGCGGTTGGGGGAACGTACCTTTCGGCTGGAGGTCCCGGCGCGCGCCAGACGGTTCCTGATCGAACGGGGCACAAGCCAGGAGTATGGCGCCCGTGAGCTGAAACGCACTATGCAGCGACAGCTAATTCAGCCGCTCGCTTGCTTGATCGTCGGTGGAGAAATAGGTCCGGGTGGCCATGTTCGGGCCGATGTGAATACGCGGAAGGACAAGCTGATATTGCGCGATATGGATGCGGAGGAGCACGTCTCTAGTTTCTAGTTTCTGGTTTCGAGTCGCCGGTTGATTTCCATTCCACGGCTTCCGCCACGCTGGTTGAATCTTTCAGAAACACTTCCAGACGGAAACGAACATCATTTGAATAATGCCGGTAGAGTAGCTCGCTGCCACCCTGCAGGCGGTCTGCATCCAGCTCGACTGGTTTCTTGTAGTTTCCGTCTTCGATGGTGAGGACTCCCTTGAGAGCTTTTCGGACGACTGGCGACTGGCGATTCCATTTGACCTCCAGGTCGTTGCCGGAAGGCGTGATCGTGAGCGAGAGATTGTAAGGATCCACGCCCCCAAGAACCTGCGGTCCCACTCGCATCGCGGCCTGGAACCCGGCTAAAAGACCCACCAATAGGCACATCACGGACACGGGAATCCAAATCCGGCTGCAGCGCGGTCTCGGCATTGACGCTGGATTCTCAAGAGCAACGGGTTCGGCGTCGGGCGCAGCCTCGATGACTCCGACCGGGTGTGCTGTCGGGGCCGGGTCGCGTACGGTGTTCTGAGCAGGCGGCGGCTCAGATCGTTGGGGGGCTTGAGCCGCTCGGCGGATCCGGGAGGGAACGCTAACACCGCGCCCCGGGCGTTCGGGCGGCGTGGCAGGTTCATCAGGCGCCAAATCCCGCCGGCGGAAGGGGAACTCTAGCAGGGGCGGCCCACTCTGAAATTGGCCGTCCTCTTTGAAATAGAAGCCCGCCGTGCTGGGCTTGGTCCCAAACGGGCGGATCAGCAGGATTACCGTTTCCGGATCGGCAAAGTACTTCGCGACCAGGTCCAAGTCTTCCTGAGCGAGCCCCACTCCATCCCTGGTGTGGCTGCGAAAGTAACCGATTGGCCGGGAGGACCCGGCCGCGTTGCTCCGTAGCTGCCCTAGCTCAGCTTCGAATGCCTTCGCGTCCGGTTCGGAAAGCAGGTACGAGGGGCCACGCCGGTACTCGATCGGAACCTCCAGATAGTCTTCCACCCGTACGACCCGTCCGGCTGCGGTCACCGTTCCCAGAAGTATGCCACCCACCTCAGCGCCGCGGCGGGGAAGCGAACCGAATCCACGGATTACGTCCTGTTGCAGACGATCGATAAGGTCCAAGCTCAGCTCAATGGAAATCCATTTGCCAGGTACTTCCCAAACGTAGAATCCGGGGTTGGGCACGCTGCTTTCGATCTCGCTCCGCGTTTTTATCGTAGTCTTGACAGTGAGCGTAACTCACGTGAGCGGCACACTTTACATTATCGCAACACCGATCGGGAACCTGGAAGACATCACCGCTCGCGCCGTCCGGATTCTGGGCGAAGTGGATCTCATCGCCTGTGAAGACACCCGCCAAACGCGCAAGCTGCTAGACCGTTACGGGATCTCGAAGCCGCTGTTGAGCTATCACGAGCACAACGAGCAGCCCCGGTCGGCCGACCTGCTGCGCGAGCTGAAAGCCGGCAAGGATATTGCGCTAGTGTCGGACGCTGGAACTCCGCTGATTGCCGACCCAGGCTACCGGCTGGTCGAGCAGGCGCGAGAGATCGGCATCCCCGTTTCTCCAATTCCCGGGCCATCGGCGCTGCTGGCGGCTTTGAGCGCCTCGGGATTGCCCACGAATTCGTTCTCTTTTCACGGCTTTTTGCCCCCAAAAAGGGGCCAAAGACGCAAGCTTTTGGAGGATTTGCGGGCGTCGGATGCCACTCTGGTGTTCTACGAAGCCCCGCATCGTATATTGGACACACTGGAGGATGTGGACGAGATCCTGGGTTCGCGCCCGCTGGTCCTGGCCCGCGAGCTGACGAAGATCCACGAGGAATTTCTGCGTGGAACAGCCGCGGGGCTTCGCGAAACACTCGGAAAACGGGCCTCCGTGAAAGGCGAGATAACGCTTATGATCGGCAAGGGTGAAACGGCCCAAGTGGACGAAACTCCGCTCGCCGAAGCGGTCGACAAACTGGTGCGATCAGGTGTTCCTAAGATGGAGGCGCTCAAAACCGTCGCGCGCCAGCGGGGGCTGCCGAAACGCGAGGTATACAAGCAAATCAACGAACGATAGCCGGGTTGGGGCGCCGGGCTGGCGCGGGACAACAATCAGCGCGGCAAATATCCTGATTTGGCCCGTACCTTCCAACGGCGCGTGGCTGGCAGTGGTCCAGCTTCTCGAGGATCAACTCGCGGATCATGAGCAGAAACTCGGGATGTACGCCGACGGTTGCGGCGCGAACCATGTGAAGACCCCGTTCTTCGGCGATAGCCCGAGCTTCGGTGTCGAGATCGTAGAGCACTTCCATGTGATCGGAGATGAATCCGATCGGGACGATCACCAGGGGCGCGCTGGGTTCCAGTTCGCGTAAAACATCGCCAATGTCGGGCTCCAGCCAGGGCTGGCCCTGCGGACCACTGCGGCTTTGATACGCCAACTGCCAGGCGTTCAGCCCGAGGCCTTCGGAGACCAGCCGGCAGGATTCCTCGAGCTGCTTCTGGTAGTCGCTGCTCTGGGCCATCGCCGTGGGGACGCTATGGGCGGTAAAGACGACATGCGCATTCAGGCGGTCATCTGCCGACAACTGATCGAGGGCCGCCCGCACTCGATCCACTTCGGCTTCAATAAACAAAGGATGGTTGTAAAACGACCTCAGTTTCTCGATCTCCGGCGCGCCTTCTCCGACCTCAGCGCGTGCCCGCTCAATATCTTCCAAATATTGCCGGCAGCCGGAATAGGAACTGAAGACCGAGGTGACGAAGGCCAGCGCGCGTCTTACGCCGTCGGCGCGCATCTGTCGCAGAGCGTCGGCCAGATACGGATGCCAGTTTCGATTGCCCCAGTAAACCGGTAGCCGCCGTCCCTCGCTCATGAGGAGTGCTTCCAGCCCGGCTATCAAGGCCCGGTTCTGATCGTTGATAGGGCTTTTGCCGCCGAAATGATAATAGTGCTCAGCTACTTCGAGCATACGCTCGCGCGGGACATTCCTGCCGCGCAGTACATTTTCGAGAAACGGGACGACATCGTCGGGCTTCTCGGGGCCCCCGAACGAGAGAATCAGTACGGCATCGTAATTGTGCTGGCCGGCCATTCGCCTACCATTGTAGGCAGTCTCGATCGGCTTACTGCGCCAAGCTCACCTGAACGGGTGGACTACACAGAACTTGTCCGGTTATTAGGCCGCCGCACACGGAAACAGCCGCGGTAGAACCCGTCAGGTCACCTGGCACGATCAAATCCACCTGCTGGACCCCGGTTAAACCCGGCGCCGGGCCCGCATAGTACGGCTGATTGATCACATCGTTGCCGATTCTCGCGCTGATTAAGCCGATTCCCGACAGGCCGGTCGCAAAAATCTGAATTACGGTTCCAGCTTGGGCCGGCTGATTCGGAGCATTTACGCTGTAGTCCTGGTTCAGCACGCCGTTCTTGAAGATACCGGGCGCGAAGGGCGCGAGGGCAACGGTTAGGGGCGCGCTCGAAACCCCATTCGCTTGCACGATCAATTGTGTGGACGTCTTAAATTGCAAAGCCGTCGGGACAAACACATTGATTTGCGTATCGTTGCTGAAAAGAATCTGAGTCGGCAGACCGTCGAGCGTGACTGCCAAAGTGCCTCCGGAGAAACTGCTTCCCATAATCGTAGCGAGTGACCCGGGCGCCACAGCCCCGCTGGCGAAGCTGGCAGCGTTCACAACACTGGTGACGGTCGGGGTTGGAACCGCTGGAGAGGGCGCGGCGGCGATCTGCAACGTAATTGGCACGGTCTTCGTCCCTGCCAACGGGCCCCCGTCGATCGTGAGATTGGCCTGGTAAGTTCCGGGTGTTAGACTGCCCGGAAGCGCGTCGACCCGGATAGTACTGTTGTTAGCGCCGCTCGCCGGCGATACACGGAGCCAGCCGGAGCCATTGAGGTAGTTCACTGTTGCAGTCCACTGCATGACGCCGCCCGACGAATTTCGCACCTCAATGTAATTAACCTGGAAATTAGAGCCGGCTTGCGCAGTGTATTGCAGCGAGCTCTCCAATACCTGCAGGTTCGGCAGGTATTTCGCGCCGCAATCCCCGACAATGCTGCAATCCGGAGGAACAGTGGCGGTGACGAAGCGGGGAATCGGATCTTTTGAGGTGGCAGTCATCACTGTGGATAGGGGCGCGAAGGAAATCGTGGCCGACGTCGTGACCGGCCCGCTGTTGGGAGTTGGGGTCAATGCCAGGAACGTCGGGAACTGTGCGCTTTCCTGGACCGAGGAATTGGCATCCACTACCTCATAAACCACCGATCCGGACCCGTTGCTGAGCGTGATTGCGCTCATCGAATCAAAACTGACGGCGGCTGAACCGGGCGCGCGCGGCGTATAAACCACCGTTCCACCAGCGCCATTCGCGTCGGCCGATTGCACCCGCGCCAACAGCAACGAACCGTTTGCACCCGGCGCATACTGCCCGCCCGATCCGGGCACGCCAAAGTCGCCACCCGCCGTAGCCTGGATCGCATCCGACCCTGCTACTACATCCGGAACGAAGAGTTGCGCTCCCGCCGGGAAACCGGAATAGCTCACCATTATGCGGACTCCGGTGTCCGCGTTGAGGCCCTGCCATGCGCTCTTGGGTGTAAATGAGTCAGCAAATCCTTCGGTCACGCGGGTGGAGGCGAAAACGGCATTGGATGCCAAAAAACTCGCAAGACTATTCGGATTGGCGGGCAGCGGCGATCCGTTGGGTCCACAAATGATTTTGGAGGAGAAGCTTCCGTACAGACCGGGTTGCGGCTTCGCCACAGCGAGTTGAGTGCCGGTCAGCGAGATCAGGCTGGACGAGTTGAATCCGATGAAGGCCTGAATGGAATTGTTCGCCAGCGGCGTGAGCTGATTGGCGGCGGCTCGGATATTCGCTATGCGAAGCGTCGCAGTGCCAGTGGGTGACAGAGTGAAACTCACCCCGTTAAAAACCAGCGAACTGAGCCCCGTGAGCGTTCCCGGAACGTTGACGGGCTGCGGTCCGAAGCCGTTATCCATCGTAAAAGCGACGTCAGTCACGGTTGTTCCGGCCACCCGATTGGTCAAATTCACGCTCAGAAAAATCGAAAGATTGCCGGTTATTTGCTCCGCTGGCATGCCTCCGCTACAGTTCAATACGATATCGCCGACTCTTTCGGCGATGCCCTCTGTGTGCACAATGGGCGGAACCGACGTGGAGTTACAGGTCAATATTGTTTGGGCCTTGGCAAGATCAAAGGCACTGCTGACTAAGAATAGGGTGGAAAAGGAATAAAACAGGCGAAGCATAAAAACTCTGTACGGAGTGTACCAGAAAACCGGCGCTAGTGTAGTCTCGCCTACATTTCCACCCTGATTTCGAGGCTCGGCTGATACAATGGAATCAGTACCGACCTGTGAATAGTGCATTGCTCGACACCTTCGGCCGCGTTCACGATAACCTCCGGATCAGTGTCACCGATCGATGCAATATCCGTTGCTTCTACTGCATGCCCGAAGACAATGTGCAGTATGTAGCGCGTGAGGAAATCCTGTCATTCGAGGAGATCGAGCGCTTCACACGGGTAGCCGCTTCGTTGGGCGTTACAAAACTGCGCGTAACCGGAGGCGAGCCGCTGGTCCGCAAAGATCTACCGGTGTTGATTCGCAAGCTGTCGGCAATACCGGGCATTCGCGATCTGGCGCTGACTACGAACGGGGTATTACTCGCTCAGCACGCCGAGGCTTTGTTCGAGGCTGGATTGCGGCGCCTCAACGTGCATCTGGATACCCTCGATCGCGAGCGATTTCTGCGTATCACCCGCCGCAACGATCTGGACAAAGTTCTGCAAGGTATCGAAGTGGCGCAGCGGATCGGATTTGGTCTCAAGATCAACGCTGTCGCGGTCAAGAATCTGGTGGAACCGGACTTGGTTCCGTTGGCCCATTATGGCCGTGAGCGCGGCATCGAGATCCGCTTTATCGAGTTCATGCCGCTCGATTCGCAAGGGCTGTGGAAGCGCGGCAACGTTCTGAGCGCCGACGAAATCATCGCGACCCTATCGCGGGAGGTCTCGCCTCTGGTTGAGATTCCCGATCGTGATCCGCGCGCACCGGCCACCGAGTACCGCTATGCAGACGGCGTCGGCCGCGTTGGGTTTATCGCATCAGTGACGCGACCGTTCTGTTTGAATTGCAACCGGCTGCGGCTCACCAGCGACGGCAAGCTCCGGTATTGTCTCTTCGCCATCGAAGAGACGGACGTCAAGGGATTACTTCGCGACGGCGCGCCCGATGAAGCAATCGCGGCTACGATCCGAGAGACCGTGCACAAAAAATGGATCGGCCACGAGATCAATAGCGCGAAGTTCGTGGCACCGCCGCGCCCGATGTACGCGATTGGCGGATAAATCACTCGCTCTTTCTGGTGAAAGCCATCGGATCCCTGAAACCCGTTGGACACTGACCGTGTCTGATGATATAGATGCGGCCAACCGAAATCATCTCCGCCTGGGGAAAAGTCCTGGGTGGCAAGACCCCACTGCTCTCCATCGAAATCACGCGCGAGTGCCCGCTGAACTGTCCGGGATGTTACGCCTATGGCGACGAGCATCTCGGTGGGCTTGTGAATCTCAGCGAGCTCTCCGATTTGCGCGATGACTCGCTGGTAAACGGCGTATTGAAGTTGATAGACCTGCACGATCCCGTACAGGTAACCTTAGTCGGCGGCGAGCCGCTCATGCGCGCTCGGGAACTGAACAAGCTGCTGCCCATTCTCAGCGCGCGCGGCGTATTCAGCCTGGTGGTTTCGAGCGGCGTAATCCCGATACCTAAAGAGTGGACCGCGCTGCCACGGGTGACGGTTGCGATCTCAGTGGATGGGTTGCCGGAGCATCACGACGTGCGGCGCAAACCCGCCACCTATGATCGGATTCTGAGGAATATCGCTGGCAGGCGGGTGTATATTCACTGGACGGTAGTTCGTTCGCACCTCGAGGATCCCGACTATTTTGACCGGTATTTGAGCTTTTGGAGCGCTCGTCCAGAAGTTCACCGCATCTGGATGAGTGTCTACACGCCGCAGAAGGGTGAACAAAGTCCCGAGATGCTTACGCCGGCGGATCGCACTCGCCTGACTGAGGCGATTCCCGCGCTGGCCCGTGAATATCCGAAATTTCTGACTACGGCTGGAATGGCCACGGCGCTGCTGCATCCTCCCGAGAGCCCCGCGGAATGCGCCTTCGCGCGCGTGTCGGCGAACTACACGGCCGACCTTCGCACGCGCGTGCGGCCTTGCGTATTTGGCGGGAATCCGGACTGCTCACAGTGTGGCTGCGCCGCCAGTTCGGCGCTGCACTGGATCACGAATCAGACGCTCGGCCCTATTCCAGCGCGCCATCTTTTCAACGGGTCGTTGGGAATTGGCTCCGCTGTGAATTGGCTGCGGAGGGCGAGCTAGTCTTCGTCAGCTGACAACTTCGTCAAGACCGACAAATCCTCGAGAGTCGTGGTGTCGCCCTTTATTTCGCCTCCGCTGGCGATTTCGCGCAGGAGCCGCCGCATGATTTTGCCGCTGCGCGTTTTGGGAAGCGCGTCAGCGAAGCGGATATCGTCAGGTTTGGCGATGGGACCGATCTCCTTGGCCACCCACTGCCGCAACTGATTTTTCAGCTCTTCACTTGGATTCTGGCCGGCTTTGAGAGTCACGAACGCGGACACTGCCTGTCCCTTGATATCGTCTGGCCGCCCGACTACGGCGGCTTCGGCAACCATGGGGTTCGCCACCAGCGCGGACTCGATCTCCATGGTGCTGAGGCGGTGGCCGGCCACATTCAATACATCATCCACGCGGCCCATCAACCAGAAATATCCATCCTGATCGATGCGCGCGCCATCGCCGGCAAAATACATCCCTGGAATCTGCGACCAATACTGCTGCTTATATCTTTCAGGATCGCCATAGATGGTGCGAAGCATGGATGGCCACGGCTGCTTGATGACCAGAAATCCGCCGGAGCCGGCCGGCACGGACTGGCCTTCCCGCGTAACTACATCGGCGATGATTCCAGGCAATGGCATGGTGGCGGAACCCGGCTTGGTTGCAATTGCGCCGGGCAGGGGCGTGATCAGGATGGCGCCAGTTTCGGTCTGCCACCAGGTGTCGACGATAGGGCAGCGGCCGCGGCCGATCACTTCGCGATACCACATCCAAGCTTCCGGATTGATGGGCTCACCCACGCTGCCCAGCAGCCTCAGGCTTTGCATTTTATATTTTCGCGGCCATTGTTCACCAAGGCGCATGAAGGCGCGAATACCGGTGGGCGCGGTATAGAAAATACTGACTTGATATTTCTCGATAATTCGCCAGAAGCGATCAGGCTCCGGGAAGGTGGGGCCGCCTTCGTACATGAGCGTGGTGGCGCCGTTCTGCAGCGGGCCGTAGACGACATAACTGTGTCCGGTGACCCATCCGATGTCGGCGGTGCACCAGAAGGTATCCTCTTCGCGCAGATCGAAAACCCATTTGCTGGTGATATAGGTGCCGACGGCGTAACCGCCGGTAGTGTGCAGGATGCCTTTGGGTTTGCCGGTGGTGCCGGAAGTATAGAGCAGGTACAAAGGATGCTCGGAATCGAGGGGCTCAGCGGGACAATCGGCGGACGCGGTTTCCATTAACTCATGCCACCAATGGTCGCGGCCGGGTTGCATCTTGACCTCGCTGCCAGTGCGGCGGTAGACCAGAACATTTTTCACTGTGGGACATTGCGGCAGCGCCTGGTCGACAGCTTCCTTGAGTTTTACCTCCGCGCCGCGACGGTATCCGGCATCCTGCGTGATTACCGCCGCAGCTCCACAGTCATTGATGCGATCGATCAACGCTTGCGACGAGAATCCGCCGAACACCACGGTATGCGGCGCGCCGATGCGAGCGCAGGCCAGCAGGGCGATGGGAAGTTCGGGAACCATGCCCATGTAAATGGCGACGCGGTCGCCTTTCTTCACGCCTAGCGACTTGAGCACGTTCGCGCATTTGGAGACTTCGTGCAGCAATTGCTGATAAGTGAGCGCGCGCGAATCGCCGGGCTCGCCTTCCCAGAGAATGGCAGCTTTGTTTTTGCGCCACGTGGCGACGTGACGATCCAGGCAGTTATAGGACAGATTGAGTTCACCGCCGACGAACCACTGGGCGAAGGGGAGGCTCCATTCCAGCACCCGATCCCAAGGTTTGAACCAGTGCAACTCGCCCGCGATTTTCGCCCAGAACTCGGCGGGATGCTCGGCGGCTTCCTTGTAAAGGCGATCGTATTCGGCCCTGGACTTGATGTGGGCTTTGGATTGAAAATCTTCGGATGGTTCGAATACGCGCTGCTCAGTGAGGACGCTGTCGATATCGGCGTGCGAAGACATACTTCACTAGGATAGTCTTTCCGCTGGAATGCTACACTGAAGCGAAGCGCTCCTCCCTCGGAATTCCCCGGTCGTCTAATGGTAGGACAGCGGCCTTTGGAGCCGTGAATCGTGGTTCGAATCCATGCCGGGGAGCCATTGCTAACCAGTGATATCTGTTGCGATCGGTTGCTCTTGAGTGCTACCGATTGCTAATGCCGGCCGCGCTTCAGCGGGGTATACTGCGAGTGGAAGGCAAATATGGCCGCTGAGAATCTTGCCGATATCATCAGTTCACTGACGCCCGATGAACAGGAGTCCGTTAAGCCGTTCATCGAGTTCCTAAAGCGAAGGGGATTGTCTACGTCATCACCGTTTCTCGCGGCGGTTGATGAGTTCGTCGACCAGCACCCAGAACTGCTCCGCCGCCTGGCTCAGTGACCTCCTATCCGACCGTTGACGAGTGATCGCTGTCCACGCCCGATTGATCGCCAGATTCGGAGGTTCAGTAGGCGTCCGGATCGCGAAGCCCTGGAGTCTGCTTTGGCGAGACCGCAGAGTGGTTATTACGACAACCTCATTCAGGAAGCGGCTGCACTTTGGGAGAGTCTTTCGCAGAATCATCCGTTCGTGGATGGCAACAAACGCGTCGCGGTGACAGTGACGGCAGCATTTCTGAGAGTGAACGGATATCGGCTGGAGTTCGATGACCTCGAGGCCTTCTCCTTCCTGGTTGGCCTGCACTAGACCGGGACGCTACGGTTCAAGGAACTTGAGGTCTGGTTGCGCCAACATGCTGTGACGTGCGATCCACCAATCTAAAGTGCATGAAGACGGGATTCTTGGTGGAGAGGTAGTTGGAAACCATGGTTTCCGGGGAGCCACCTTTCCTTTCATTGGCCTAGAAAGAAATTTCGCGCGGTTGTACGAAATTTGTACCTAACGTGGCTGCTGATGTACGGGCGGTTAACTAAAGCGGCATGGATTTGAAAAAATCGAATCCGGCCAGCGGCGAAATCACTTTGCGCGAAGGACGCAATCGGCGCGGAAAAAGGTCTCACGCTTTGCACAGAGAATGGCCCCTTTGCGAATGATTCAACTCGGGGCTCTGCAAGATCCGTTGTTTGGAGTTCATGGCCGGGTCCCGGCGTAGTGCTCCTTTCCTAGAGCACCGCGGGAACATGGATCAACAGATAGACAATAAAATTAACCCAATAGCAACCGTCGGTGGACGTCAGGAAGTAGAGTGAGGTTTAGCCCACTTGATACATTAGCGCAACCGGCACACGGTCCAAAGAGGAGAGAAACAACAGCCATGTTCTACAGCATATCGACCTTGCTGACCCGCAATCTTCACGACGTCTTCGGTGAGAACGACCCGGCGCGCCGGCGCGCGCCGATTGACGAGATCTTCACCGGAGATTGCGTGTTCTACGATCCCAAGGGAGGCGTCTACCGAGGCCGCGACGAGATCGATCGAATCGCGGGCGCGGTCAAGGCTACTCACCCTGACTTTCGATATCAGCCGAGAGCCGAGCCGGAGGAAGTGGGCAATGGCGGGCGAATCCAATGGGTATCGGGCCGCCCTGGTGACGCACCAGCTTACGCTGGTACCGATTTCATCATTGCCCGGGACGGCCGGATTGCAGCCGTTTATCTTTTTTTCGACAAGCTGTGATTCACCGAGCATCGCCACGCTGTAACGTGACTAGGTCTCCTCTAGGATCGTGCCGATCACCGCGGGCCACGCTTTCTCGAACTCACCGTCCTGTTGGAGCCCACGCTTGAACAGGGCATTGACTCGCTGCGTTTCAGGCCACGTCAGGGCGTCTGAAAGGAATTGAGGTCGTCGAGGAGGCCGGTCGGCGGATGGTAATGAGACATGGTTGACGAGATTCTTCGCCGCATAGCACCGGTGATCAAAAGAGGCAATCCGACGCGCAAGCGCGTCGACGAAGCCGTCCAGCTCGGTATCGGGCAGTGCTCGGTTCACGTATCCGTATCGCTCCGCCTAAGTGGCCGAATCGAGAAACCGATGATAGCCGAGTTGGAAAAACTTTTTGGAATGCGAAAAGAACGTCCGCGACATCATTCTGGATCTGAAAGACGTTGGCGTAATTGAGCGCTACGTTATGCAGTTCCTGGTGGGTTGCGAAGCGGATCGCGTCAAGGTCGAGAACTGCTTCATATATTCGCGAATGGATGCAAAGAGAGCAGGACGGAGTGTGGCATCGAGCGTCGGCGACGAGTAGCGCAAGATTTCGAACGCTTCGAACAGGGAGGAAATGCTGCCGGAACAGGGAGCGGTAGTTGAGTAGCGCACGCCTAGTAGTATTTATGTCTGCGCCTACGATGGTGGATTTGTGGCCAAGCCGCCGGGCACAACGGTCGGCTAGCCGCTGCCCTAACGGTAGGTTCTCGGCGGCGAGCAGAGTCAAGCAGTGGAACGGCCCGAAACGCACACTAAATGATGGCCACATCAGAAGGGACTATTCTCGCCCAAAGTGAACTGGCTAGGCACGGACACATTTTTTGGCGGTCGGTAGCCGGCATCAAGCATCGAAGAGGTTATGCATACGACTCACGGTTCCACCGTGAATGCGTAGAGGGAATCTCCCGCGCCGACTACCAGGTACTGACGATCATCTAGCAAAAATGTCTCCGGTCCGTTGTTGACGTTTGCGCCTAGACCGGCATGCCACAGGATCTTCCCGTTGGCGGGATCATAGGCGATCAGATGCTGCGAACTGTCGCCGGTGAACAGCAGTTTCCCGGCGGTCGTCAGTATCCCGGCTGAACCGACGCCGCCCGGGTAATGGTGTTGCCATACGGTTTTCCCCGTTTTGTAATCGATGGCCCGGAGAGTGCCGCCATAGGATCCGACGCCACGTTGCACCGCCCCGTATCCTTCGGGGTGCGGGTCTGTATCCGTGAGATAGAAAACGCTGAAGGTCTCAGACGTGCCGACGTAAAAAAGCCCCGTCTCTGGATCGAAGCTCGGCGAAGGCCAGTTTGTCGCACCGCCCGAATTCGGCGAAACCAGGACACCGTCAGTAGTCGCCTCCTTGGCTGGGTTAGGGATCGGCTGTCCCTTGGCATCGATCCCCATCGACCAGTTCATGGTCTCGATCATTGGAGCCGTGGCCAAGTTCTTACCGTTGGTACGATCGAGCAGGAAGAAGTAGCCGTTCCGGTTGGCTTGAACAAGCATTTTGCGCGGCTGCCCATTGAACTGTCCGTCGATCAGAACGGGCGTCTGGGCAGCGTCCCAGTCGTGCGTATCGTGGGGGGAGGATTGAAAATACCAAACAAGTTTTCCGGTGTCGATGTTCAGAGCGACAATCGAGCACGTCCAGAGGTTGTCCCCTTTGCGGCTGCGACCTGTTTCCACCGGATTCGGATTGCCTGTCCCGATGTAATAAAGATGCAGCTCGGGATCATATGTGCCTGGCAACCAGGTCATACCGCCGCCGTGGCGCATGGCGTAGTCATCCGGCCAGGTCTCGGAACCTGGGTCACCCTTCTTCAATGGCTCGCTCCACCATTTCCATTGCAGAACGCCGGTTTCCGGGTCACGCGCCTCGAGGAACCCCGGCACATCCAGTGAGTCGCCGCCCGTCCCGACCATTATGTGATTACCGATGATGATCGGCGCCGGCGTCGAAAAATACTCCTGCTTGACATCAGCGATTTCCACGTGCCAGCGTTCTTTTCCCGTCATGGCGTCGAGCGACACCAGGTAGTCGTCCGGCGTCTCGAAATAAAGCCAGTTGCCGTACATCCCGACGCCGCGGTTGCCGACGTGGATACCGCCCCGGGTCTTCCAGAAGTAATGCCACAGCTGGCGGCCCGAGCGCGCGTCCACCGCCCAAACATTGTCCGGCATTGTGAAGTAGAGAACGCCGTTCACCATCAGCGGAGTGGATTTGATGGTCATGCTTCCAGCGCCAGTCGCAGCCGCTGCGACTCCACCTTCCGGAACGTCCGGGCCTTCTCCGCCTATAATCGAGCCCGCAATGTGCCCGGGGACCGCCCGATACACCCAGGCCAGCTGCGTGTGCTTGACGTTCGATCGATTGATCTGCCTGAGAGTACTGAACCGGCGGCCCGAATAATCGCCATTGTGAGTGGGCCACGCGTCGGTGGCGGGGCGAGTGAGTAGAGCCGGGTCCAGCCCCTGTGCAAGCAGCGCTATTTGCGTGAGGATGAAAGCGCTCAGAAGCAGTAGCGGATTCATTTCAGTGTCACCAGATAAGCTGTCAGGTTATGCATGTCGGCATCGCTGTACTTCATCAGCATGTCGAGGTGCGCCTGGAGGGGATCACTGATTTCAACTCGCGGCGTGTCACCGTCGCGCGCAAAGGAGTGATATGCCCCGCTTGAATCGATCAAGGCGACATTAAAATCATCAACGTGTTGCAACTTGCCCTCGAGAGACTGGCCGGAAGGTTGCGTGACCTTTACCGTAATTTGTGCGCCACCCTGTCCGGCTCGGGGCTGACCGCCCGGTCCCGTAGCGCGCGGCATCAAGAACTTACCTTGTAGCGTGACCGGATCGTATTTCGAACCGATACCTTTCAGGTCTCCACCAACAGAGTGGCAGGCGTTGCACTTTCCTGCTCCATTGAAATAGGCTTGCCCGGCTTTTGGGTCACCCGTCACGATGTCGATTATTGGATAAACGCCATGCAATGAGGCTGCCCGGATACCGTTGTGAAGAAACGTGGCGATATCGGAGATCTGCGCTTGAGAAAAAGCGAACTTCGGCATGCCTTTGTCCAGGCGGCCGTTCAGAATCAACGGGCCGATTCGTTCGCCATTGTCATCGTCAAGAACCAGGACGGATCGGAGCAGGTCCGGACCGCTCTCCCCGCCTTTGGCGTTGGCCCCATGGCAGAAGCCGCAGGAGGAGACAAATGCGTTCTTACCCCGATCCACGGCGGCTGGATCGTATACCGGATAGCCTCTGCCTGTGAATCCACCGCCTATTCCCGCGGGAGGTGTTTGAGCGTTGACCTGTATGGTGGCCAGGAGACTCAGCGCAACTCCCAGAACAATGTTCCCAGCAAGCATTGTCGCTTCCAACGAGGCTACCGCTCGCCCTTCTTTCCCGCTTCATCCGACGCCTTCTCTTCAAGCCGGGCTCCACGAAGGATGTCGACCATGGCATAGTTGCCCTCGTGGCACGCGTACTCGTAGAGCTTCTCTGACACTGCCAAGAAGGTAGACTCCGCGGTCCACGCTTTTGTAAACGTCGAGGGATCGTCGATCGTGAACCTGTAAATGATCGTGTCCGGGCTGACACGCGTGAACCGCTCGATCACGTGCAAGTTCTCGCCGGATCCCCTGAACTTCGTCTTGCTGGTGAAGTTGGTCGTCTCGACTACCAACGTGTCGCCGTCCCATTGGCCAATCGAATCTCCCACCCACCGGCGGATGTTTGACGGTAGATGCGGCCGTCCATCTAACGGGATGATCCGCAGGTCGTGGATCTCTTCGACAAAGATCATCACATATCCGGGGGTCTGCACAATCTGATAATTGTTGTTGTACATGGCTGCCAGCATGGGCGGTCCGGCTCTTGCCGAGTAAATGCAACGCTCCTGCGGCGACCGGTCCGCCGGACCATCCGCGGGATGCCGCCGAGCCTCTGCCCGGTTCTGCTCCAGTTTCTTCCGCGCCTCCAGTGTCAAGGGTGGGATCCTTCCATCCGGCGGATCGATAATCATGGAAGTCCGTTTGTACCCATCCACTCTTATGAGATGAGATCCCCGATCGTAAAACACGTCGTTGTACGCGCGCTCCACGTCAGCTTCCGCGCCTCCATCGCGGCGATCCATATTAGCCGCTGCGATTCTCTGTTTTTCGTACGCCGCCGCTTCCTCGTCCGTAAGTGTGAGTTTTTGAGCGAATTCAACTGGACGTTCCAAGGGCGTCAAGGTTGCATTCGTCCAGGTTCCCTGGAGATCAGGGTGACCATCCGGTGTACGCGGCGGAGTCCAAGCCCTTGTGACGGACGGAGTCTGCCCGGAGAGTAGCATCCCGCTGATCGCCGCCAAGACGCCTAACGAAGCGAGAGATCGACTGGGGATAATAATCGTACGCCGCCTTAGGATCTCAGAATTTATACTTAAGCGAAAACTGAAGAATTCTAGGATCGTTCGCGACGTTAATCGTGCCGAACAGCGGGTCGTTCATGGCAACGTGCAGTCCACTGGCCGATGCCGTGGGGTGGTTTAGGATGTTGAACGCTTCAGCGCGAATGTCAAGGAACTGCCTTTCGCGAATCCGTACTGACCGTATCAAGGCCAGATCCAGATCCCACGCATTGGGAATTTGAATGATCGACCGTCCGGCATTCCCGTAGGTTCCTGGCGCATTCAACTGAAAGGCGGCGGGATTGAACCAGTGATTGAAACTACTCGTCACGTTCGTGTTTCCGACCAGATTGGGTTGGTCGACACTCACGCCGGTCAAGGAACTGTCCACGCCAGTCAAGACGGTCGCGAATCCGCCCGTCGAGGCTGTGAGGATTGGCGCAAGCTCCCAGTTGCTCGCGAGAATACGTGTCCATTTTGAAGAAAACGTGGGCGACTGCATGACGAACGAGCTGTTGAAGATCTGACGGTGATCTGACCCGCAATTGCCCGTGCCTGCCTTCAGATTATTGGGAATCTGGTAGGTGTTGGCATTGCTGATTTCGCCGGGCATGTCGGCCTCGTCAATGCAGTGTGACCAGGTGTAATTCGCTAAGACCGTGTAGTTATGGCTGAATCGGTGTTGCAGCGCCAACATCAAGGCGTTGTAGCTGGCGTTGCCTCCGGGAAGCGTCTGCAATGTATAACCGTAATAGGATCCGTTTACCGGATCGAGTAAATTCAGAATGCGGCGGTTGTTAGTATTGGCGACTGTCGAGCATGGACCACTGCCGCACGTACCGGGAATGTACACCGCTGGATTGATCATCTGGCTCACCCACATGTGGGTGGTCTTGTTCCCGAGGTAGGTCGCAGTAGCCAACCAGTTCGTGCCGAACTGTCGCTGAATGCTAAGGTTCCACTGCTGCATATAGAGCGGCGGCAAATTCGGGGTCACGCTAGTGTAAGTGGAGAACGGTTGGAAAATGGCGTTCTTTGGGGGCGGCAACGGTGGCGGAAAAGGATTTCCGCCCGGCCACACTTGCCACGGATTGGTGAACCCGCCCGGTAGGTTCGTGTTCGTGATCAGATTGCCCCAAGGCGGGCCGGTCTGAACGAAGTCGTCGAAGTACAACTCTGGAATCTCGTTCATGATCCCGTAGGACACGCGAATCGTTTGGCGGCCGCTTCCGGTGGGATCGTACACGATACCCAGTCGCGGCGCCCACCGGTTATATAAGGCATGCGAAAATGAACCGCCCGTGTTCCAGCTTGGGTCGCCCGGAAACGTCAGTCCGGCCGGGGCATTGGTAAATACCGTGCTCTTTTGGCCAGCCAGGAAGCCGGCCATGGAGAAGTGCAGCATTTCTTTGTTGTCGTAGTAGGGCGGAAGATACGGCTCCCACCGCAGACCGATATTGATGGCTAGCCGACGATTCACCTTCCAGGCGTCCTGGATGTAGAGCGCGAAATAGTTCTCGGCATTGTAGGATAGCTCGGCATTGCCCTGCCGGAATTGGCTTGGCTGCCCGAGCAGGAAATCCGAGAGGCCATAACCGGTAGCCTGTCCGTTGAAAGTCCACTGGCCGTTCGTAAATTGCTGGTTGATGTTGTTCAACTGGTCGTGGATCCAATCGACACCGAACGAAATCTGGTGCGATCCGCGAATCAGGTTGACGTCGTCGGCAACCTGAAACACATTCGTATCGAAGAAGGCCACCAAGGGAGAAATGCTGAAAAAGCCAGAATCCGTCACGTTGAGCTGCCCGGTTACCGGACTGTACTGGTTTACTCCCAGCTGACTCAACGTCAGAGTGCCCTGAGCGGGGAAGCGGTTTACGCTGGATCTGGTCCCGGTCGCGTGAAACGAGTTAATCAGGTTCGGGCTGAAGGAGTAGGTGTCACCCAGCGTGAGGGTCTGGACACGGTCCGCAAGCCCGGGCGTGGTAGTTGCAAGCAAGTTGGATGGGCTAGAATAGGCGGGCGCCAAGTAGTCCGAGATCATGTACCGGCCGAAAATGGAATGCTTCTCGCTCCGGTTGTAATCGATGCGGGAGATGGCTTGAATTTCGCGGTTGTCGCTGATGAGGCCATACTGAATCTTTCCGCAAGGATCGGTGGATACCGGGATCGCCTTCAGGAAATTCAGCGCCTGCTGGTTGAAAAGCGACGGAGAGATCTTGTTGCCCACAAATGGCGCTGACAGAGTGATATTGTGGCTGTTGCAGGCCGAGGATGCCGCAACCGTGAAGTCTCCCGCCAGCATCTGAGCGTTGGGGACGTGCGCGATCGTGACCGGCGGATCGGACTTGTTCCAGGTGCCCTGGAACCCCGCGAAGAAAAACAGTTTATCCTTTCGAATAGGCGCGCCAATCACGCCTCCGAATTGGTTGCGCTTGAGCGTGTCCCGCTTAGTCGCGAAGAAGTTTCTGGCATTGAGATCTCCGTTCCGTATGTACTCGAATACATCTCCGTGCCATTCGTTTGTACCGGATTTCGTGACCAGATTCACCACGGCTCCAGGATGCAAGCCATATTGCGCTGGCAAGGAATTGGTCTGGACGCTGAACTCCTGGAGGGCGTCTGGGAAGGGAGACGGCAGGTTGACGTTCGTAAAGAAGTCGTTGTTCGTTCCGCCGTCCAAGAGGTAAGTTGTCCCATTCCCTTGACCTCCGCCAACCGAATACGCAACCGCAGTGGGGTAATTCTTGTTCGAGACGGTATTTTCGTTTTCAGTCGTGCTGACAGCGGCTCCAGATAGCAGGACGAGCTGAGTAACTTGACGGCCGTTCAATGGCATGTCTTCGACTCGCTTTTCGTCGATTACCGAAGCGAGCGAGCTATCCCGCGTCTCCACTAGCGCCGCGTCCGCCTGAACCTCGATGTTCTGCGTCACCGCTCCGACCTGCAGAGTGACATTGACTTGCGGGTTGATATTTACCTGTAGAACGATGCCGGACTGCGTATAAGCACTAAACCCCGCTTTGGTTACCTGAAGGCGGTAGGGTCCGACTGGCAGGTTCGGCAGAACATAGGTTCCATCCTGTCCGCTTACTGCTTCCCGGACGAAGCCGGTTGTGACTTGAGTGGCACGAACCTCAGCGCCGGCTACGGCCAATCCGCTGGCATCTTGGATGGACCCCGAAATTTGCGATACAGCGGTTGTCTGGGCCTCTGACGCGACACTGGTCAGAAAGGCGCATAGCACTATCGTCGTGGAAAGTCTCATTGTCGTTTCACCCGTGAAGATTGGAGAATACCTTAACGGACGCCTTAAACATAAGTCCTGAGTTGTGACGAAACGTTTACGAAACGTCTGGTTAACGCATAGAATGCAGGGCTGTTACCCTTGTGCCCGAGCGCATCGATGAAGTAGAATATGTGCACTCTGTGTCGAGTTCGCTGACGAAGTTATCCCCGGAAGAAAAAAAGAGAGCTCTCGAGTCAGTTCTGCACAGCCGCACTTTTACGCGGTCAGAACAGTTGCGCGCTTTTCTGCGCTACGTGTGTCACCTGGAGATGGCGGGGCGCGGTGAGGAAATCTCCGAATACCGCATTGCGGTGGAAGCTTTGGGCAGGCCGCAGAATTACACTACGGCCGAAGACTCCGCGGTCCGAAGCCGGGCACACGCGCTGCGGGGCAAGCTCGAAGAATTCTACACCAACGAAATGCCCGATGCGCCAGTGCGCATTGAAATGATCAAGGGCAGCTATCGTCCGAGCTTCGCCGCGCGAACGCCCGAACTGCCGGTCTCGCCGGCGCCTAGGCCGATTCCGGCCCCGCTGCCTATTCCGCTAGTTGCGGAGCCCGCGGTGCCCCGAAGCCCGGTCTTATCCCGAAGGTGGGTTCTCGCGCTTCTCGGCGCGGCGTGCCTGGCGGTTGCATTCGCGGCCGGCATGTGGACTCGCGGCTTTCTCGCCCGGCCCGACAGTATTGTAGCCGAGGCTTGGGGACCGCTGCTCCAGGCGGACGGCAATGTTCTGGTTTCGGTGGCCAGTCACAATCACATGCAGGTGAAGGCGCGGACGCGGCAACCGGATCCGATCGAATCGGCCGTGGAAGCGCCGGTCCAGGTCAACGATTGGTATCGAAAATATTTTCCACTTCGAAGCGACCAGAAACTGTATCTGATGTTTGTCGATACGTCCACGCGCTTCGGGGACGCCATTGGGGCCTCGGAAGTGTTTCAGACCATCGCGAGATACCGGGGCAGTTCGCAGGTTTTTCCTGAACGTCTAGTCACGGAGGCAATGTTTCGCAACCGGAACGTGGTGCTGATCGGAATGCCCGAGAATTCGCCCATTGCTGATCGCCTGCTGTCCGGGGGCGGCTTCCAAGTTGCGTTCGACGAGGCGATCCACAGAGAAACAATCATCGGCCCGCTGCGGGGCCCGAGTGCTTCGAACACATACATAAGTCAGCGGAATGGCAGCAACCTGGTCGAAAGCCACGCGCTCATTACGGTCCTGCCCGGAGAAGGAGATGGGGGGAGCCAGCACCGGATGCTGATTTTATCCGGCTCGCACTCTTCCTGCACGATCGGCGCGGCGGAATTCTTCAGTTCGGCGAGTCATCTTCGAGAACTGCTGCAACGGTTTCGCCGGGAGGGTTACGCTGGTTTTCCCAGCGCATATCAGGTAGTCGTTGGTTGTACAGCCGCTAGCGTGTTGCCTTTGAGCGTCCGCTATGAGAGCCATTTCGTTCTCAAATCACGCTGAAGGCGCTTGCTGGACGCGGATTTCAAAACCGCCTAAGGTAAAGTAAAGGCGATCAATGATGCAGCGCTCGTTGTATCGCCGATGATACCTCCGCCGGTCGCCATAATGACTACGTACTGCTTTCCGTCGCGTCCCTGAAACGTCATGGGCACCGCATGCGCACTCGCATCCAGCCTGGTTACCCAAAGCTCCTTGCCGGTGCGTGAATCGAACGCGCGGAACCGGCTGTCATTCGTAGCGGCGATGAACACTAGTCCACCGGCAGTCGCAATCGATCCGCCCAGATTCGGAGCGCCGGTGTTATGGATCCCCTTTGCCTCCAGTTCATCGAAAGTTCCCAAAGGCACGTTCCACGCAATCTCGCCGGTGTTGGCATTCACCGCAACCAGGTGACCCCAGGGCGGTTGCTGGCACGGCATACCGTTGGCCGGGTTCCAGAATTGGACGCCCGTATTTCCGCCAAAGCCGCCCATCCCGCCCAGGCCACCGACGTCGCCGGCCGGACTAACGCGCGTGACCTGATAGTTCGACCCTTCATGTTTCACCACCACTTTGAAAATCGTGCCCAGGTCTTGCGTGTTGGCGAAGATGTAACCCAGCTCGGGATCGAATGAGACGCCGCCCCAATTTCCGCCGCCGAACATGCCCGGGAAGTTCAGGCTGAGCTTGAGGCCATAGGGCGTATAAGGACCTCTGTTAAGCACGCCGCCGTCCTGCGCGAGGAGGGCCTCGCAGAACTTCTGCTGCTCCGGTGTTATCTTTGCGATATCAGATGGCGAGAAGCGGTCGCGGGCAATCGGCGGGGGCTTGATCGGGAAGGGTTGGGTGGGCCAAGTCTCCTCGCCCGGCTCGTCGCTCTTGGGCACTGGGCGCTCCTCTATCCCATAAATCGGTTGCCCGGTCAGGCGGTCGAAGATAAACAGCAGACCTTCTTTCGTCGTTTGCGCAACGGCGGGAATTTTCTTTCCTTGACGACTGATTTCGATGAGCGCCGGCGGAGCGGATAGGTCGTAATCAAAAATGTCGTGATGCGTGGTTTGGAAGTACCACTTCAGTTTACCGGTCGCGGCGTCCAGCGCGACTAGGGACGAGCTGTACAGATTGCTGCCCTTGCGGTCACCACCATAGAAGTCGGCGGACGGCTCGCCGATCCCCAGGAAGACCATCCCGTGCTCGACGTCAACCGTCATCGGGCCCCAAACGTTGACACCCGAGCGGTCTTTCCAACTGTCGCCGTCCCAGGTGTCGTGCCCCGGCTCGCCAGGCCGTGGGACGGTGTGAAACGTCCAAGCCAGCTTCCCAGAACGGACGCTCCAGGCGCGTACATCGCCCATTGGGCCCTGACTGGGAGTTTCCTGCACGTGGCTGCCGGAGATCACCAGGTCTTTGTAGATCACGGGCGGAGAGCTGACGCCGTAAGGGCTGTTGGGGAAATTGTCCGCCACACCTTCGCGCATGTTGACGAGACCTTCATTGCCGAATCCTGGAGACGGTTGTCCTGTTTTTGCGTTAAGAGCAATCAAGACACCACTGCTGGTTCCGAACAGGATGAGCGCTGAAGAATCCTTGTCGCCAGGCCAATATGCCAGACCTCGCGTTGAAGGCGCGCCGTTTTTCCGCGTCTCAAACTTCCAGATTTCTTTACCGGTCTCGGGCTCGAGCGCCACCACGCGGCCATAGCTCGTCGTCAAGTACATGACGCCTCCGACCACCAGTGGTGTGGCTTCGCCCGGCCGTTTCCGCGCGCTTTGGGCCGATATGTCGTACGTCCAGGCGCGCACCAACTTGCTCACGTTGCCGGTATTGATCTGCTTGAGCGGTGAAAATCGCATGCCGCCCGGGTCGTGGCCGTACGACGGCCAATCGGTTTGGCCATACAGTGCTACAGCGAAAACACCGGCGAACATCGCCCATAGAAAATCACGTCTCATCGTGGCCACTCTCTCCTGTGATCTGCATCGATCCATTTGGTATCTAACCCCTTGGTATCTAACCCCGGCGCTTTCCAGATTTCGCCGTTCTCGTTGCGATAGCGGACATGCCCGTCGCCTTACGCGATGGAGACATCTAACAACGCTCCCAGTTTGCGCCGGGCTCGCGCCTTTAACGTTCAGCTTCCCACCGCAGTCTTGCCGCCATGTAATCCATGACGGCATCGAATTCTTCATCGGTGAGCTGGCTCGTCTTGAGCCATATTATCCAGTTCGCGGCTCCTCGGGTCTTGCTAGGCCTCAGGCTGGTGGCATTTTCAATCCATGACCGTTCCGACAGACCATATGGCCAATTGCTGGGGTTCGCGGCTGCCTCGCCTCGGGCCAAGTCGTCGGAACAACCAACCCCAATCGACAGGACACACCGGTAGGCCAGGGAGCTCCATTATGACGCAGTCAAAGAGACTGAGCAAACGCCCCTGGCAAGCAGGGATTAAGTCGGACTTACCGCTCCGGGGATTGACTCCTACTCTCGTGGCGTGAAATACTTGATTCTCTTCGGAGCGGATGAACGAAATTTGTGTTTGGAGGTTCTACGATGCTGAGGTTGAATGGGCTGCCGTTTTGCTTGGCTTTGTTCGGTGGATGGGCACAAGCTCAAACACTCAACTGCGATCTGACGGGCTATAAAGCTAGTGATGGCCTGAAAGCCGAGATGCGCGGAGGCGCGCTGGAGTTCGCTTGGCGCGGTGAAGGCGACCAGCAGTTGCGCGCGCAATTCACCATCCGGGATGGCCAGCCGGTGGTGCAGGAATTGGCCGTCCGAAAAGGCGGCGGCCAGTGGATTGTGCTGGGGAATGCCCTTCAGCCGGAGTTCCACGTGACCAGCGGCAAGCGGCGTATGGCGATAGCCATGGCAACTCAATTCAAGCTCCTCAACATTGAAGTGACGCCGGAGTTGTACGACAAGGAAAAATGGAACACGTTTTGGGACGCGCCCTTGGTGGTGCCCGGAGTTGCAGGCCGCGGGGATTCGTATCCTCTGCCGCGAGATCCGAGTGAGGTCCGGCGCTCTTTTGCCACCTTTCATTCCGACAGCTGTAAGGTCGCGACCGAAGGCGCGCGGTTAGCAGTCACGTTTTCCGGCCTGGAGATGGGCATTTTCTCGGGCGAGCTGCAATACACCGTCTACCGCGGCACAAATCTGTTGCGGCAGGAGGCGATTGCGAAAACGAATGAGCCCAGCGTAGCCTATATCTACAGCGCCGGTTTGAAAGGTTTCGACATTGCAAAGCATCCGGCTATAGCGTGGCGCGATACGGCGCGCGCCTGGCAGAAGTATGAGTTCGGCGGTGCAACGAACACCGAGCCCGTCGGCTTACGTGCGCGTAATCGGCTGGCCATCGTGGATGCAGGCAGCGGATCGCTGGCCGTGTTCCCGCCTCCACATAAGTTTTTCTTCGCGCGTGAAGACGAAGTTAATCTGGGCTACGTGTATTACCGCAAAGACAGCGACGGCGCGTTTGGCGTGGGAGCGCTGCAGCCGGAAAAAGGCGAGGGATATCATCCTTGGGGCGTCACGGACGCCGAATGGAAACGGCGGAACGGGACCTCCGAGGGGCACTGGGACAACTTCGCTCTTTACAACGCGCCGGCTGGGACATTGCAGCACATGGCGGTCTATTTCTACTTGAGCCCGGAAGGCGATCACGCCGCCCAGCAAGCGGTTATGGCTTACACGCATGACGACGTGTTTAAGCCAGTTCCCGGCTACAAGGTAATGGCCAGCCACTTCCATCTGGATTTTAACGAAATGCTCAGAGACCGGAAGACTCTCGACTACCGGCCGCCATTTGTGGATGTCTTTAAAGCATTGGGGGTTAATATCGTGAACCTCGGAGACTTCCACGACGATTCCGATCCGCGCGATCCCGGACCAAAACGTTTCATGGAACAAAAAGTCTATTTCGACGGCTCCGCCCGTATTTCCGACCGCGATTTGCTGTTCATTCCGGGCGAGGAGCCCAACGCATACCTCGGTGGCCATTGGTGGCTGCTGACTCCTCATCCGGTTTATTATTCACACGCGGAGCCCCGGCCGGCCAACCAGCAGTTCATGGAGAACGATCCGACATACGGACAGGTGTATCACCTCGGTTCGGCGAATGACATCATGAATCTCGTGAATCGGGAGAATGGCATTTGGTACTCGACACATCCGCGCACCAAGAATACGGCCGGTTACCCGGACGGATACCGCAATCAGGATTTCTTTCTTAGCGACCGGAATATCGGCGCATCGTGGGAATCTTTGCCGGTGGATCTGTCGGAAAAAAGGCTGTGTGAAGTTCGTTGTTTCGGCGTGATGGATGATTCCAGCAACTGGGCTCCGAAGCCCAAGTACATGCTGGCTGAAGGCGACACTTATACCAAGTGGCCGGACGACGAAACTTATCCGCAGCTGTCGGTCAACTACATCAAGCTTGATCGCGTCCCGTCCTTCAACGAGGGTTGGGGTACGGTTCTGGACGCCATGCGCACGGGCAATTTCTACGGCACCACCGGCGAAGTGCTTTTCCATAGCTATGGTGTTTCCGGCTCCGGCGCGCGCAGCGTCTACTCCGCCAATATCGAATGGACCTTTCCGCTGGAATTTGCGGAGCTGGTCTGGAGCGATGGCAAAAAGGTCGACCGCCAGATCATTCCCGCCACCGAGATGCCGCCTTTCGGATCGCACGAGTTCAAGATTCCCTTCGATGCGACGGGGAAGAAGTGGGTTCGTTTTGCGGTCTGGGATTCGGCTGGCGACGGCGCTTACACGCAGCCGGTATTGCTGAATCCGCCGGCCTCGTCAACGCAAACCCGCTAACGGCTGTTCAAACCCGGAGGTTAATATGCGACGAATAAGTTTCCGCGTCCGATACTTAGCTGTTGCGGCTGCTCTGTTAGTTATGGCTGTCGCGCCGGTTGTAGTGAAGGCGCAGGCGGTGGGCTCGGCCAGCCTCACCGGAAGAGTTCTCGACGAGTCCGGCGCACCCGTGCCGGACGTTAATATCTCGGTGACCAGCCCCGCTCTCCAGGTATCTAACGTGACGGCGGTCACGGACCAGGAGGGTAATTATCAGGTGCTGGATCTACCGGCGCCTGGTGTTTATAAGGTTAGCTTCGCGCGGCCCGGCTTTCAGACTTTTGCGCGCACAGATCTGAATCTGACAGTCGGATTCGCGGCCCGCGTCGACGCTGTCATGAAGGTAGGGCAGGTTGAGCAGACGGTCGAAGTGACTGGATCCAGCCCGGTAGTCGATACCGTGAACACCGCTGGCGGCACAACCTTACAAAGGCAGGAAATTGAACTCACGCCGAAAGGATTGGGCCTTCAGGAATTGCTTCCCATGTCTGCCGGAGTCAGCTTGCAGGGCAAGCCGGATGTCGGCGACAGCAATCTGGCGTCCCGCAGTGCCATTATCACCTACGGAGTCCTTTCTGAGCCGTACCTTCAGGTGGAAGGTATCAATGTCACCAGCTCTCACGATCTTGATACCGCTGTGTACTTTGATTCCCTGTCATTGGCGGAGACCCAGTTCAAGACTTCCGGCAACAATGCCGATGTGCCATTTGCCGGGGTGAACATGGTGGCGGTGATGAAATCGGGCAGTAACGATTTTCACGGAACTGCTCTGGGCGATTGGGAAAGTCCCAACTTTCAGGCAAGTAACATTACGCCTGCTCTCGCGGCGCAGGGGCTGAAGTTCACTAATCCGATTAAGCATTATTACGATTACGCCGGAGACCTCGGTGGCCGGATCATTCGCGACAAGCTATGGTTTTACGGTGGGATCAGCAAGCAGACGTTGACCTCAGGTTTGTTGGGATTTGTAAGCGGCCCGGATGCGGCGGGCTGTTGGACGTGCCTGGATGCGCCGGGAGCCAATATCGTCTCGACACTGACTCAGGAAAATATCAAGGTGTCGTACCAGCTCAATCCTGTTTGGCGGTTTATCGGCGCCTGGCAACACTCCCTGAAGTTTCTCTCCGCCCAGGGAGCGTCTGCTACCGAGCCGGGGCCGTCCAGCTTGTATGAGCATCAGCCCGCGAATATGTGGAAAGGCGAAGCGGAAATTGTGCCCACGCCTCACCTGCTTATCAATGTGATAGCGGGCTATGGCGGTTATCACGTCCATTACACGGACGAGCCAGGAACCGACGTGGCGGGTAATCCCAGCAGCCAGGAACAGACCACCAAGCTACTGACCGGACCCAACGATTTTCCGGACGACAAGCCCCAAAACCGCTATGAGATCAGAGGAAACGTGAGTTATGTCACCGGCCGCCACCAATTCAAATTCGGCACCGAGGACACCTGGGAAGCCGGCAATACACAAGCGCTTAAGGATCAGGCCGCCGGCGATTACCTCCTGCTTTTCAACAAGGGAGTACCGAATCAGATCCAGACCTTTAACTATCCGTTCAACCCGAACAACGAATTGCATAATCAATCGTTGTTCGCTATGGACACCTGGAAGCTTGCTAAGAGGTTTGTCTTGAATTACGGCGTGCGCTGGGAGCGCTATAACGATTTTTATCCAACCCAGATGAAAAGCGCCGGCCAGTTCAGCGCTGCGGCCACCTACCCCGGAAAGCAGCTGCTGGTCTGGAGGGACGTGGTTCCGCGGGTTGGAGGCGCGTGGGATATCTTCGGAGATGGCAAGACTCTTCTGAAGGCCTCGTTTGGAATGTTCGGCGACACCATGGGTGATCTTTGGGGAAACACGTTTAATCCCGATGCGCTGGTTACGACAACCTATAAGTGGAACGGCCCTTGCGTTCAAACCGGCTACAACAATGTTTCCTACAACAATACGAGTTGCGACGCAAGTCCCGCTACGCTCGCAAGCCTGAACCCCAGTAGCCCGAACTTTATTAGCGCGACCGGCGGCCTAAACGAGTTGAACAATCCCAAGCTCGCACAAGATAAGACCTACGAATATGTCGTTAAAGTAGAACGGCAACTGGTGCCGAATGTGTCGGTCAGCTTGAGCTACATTCATCACAAAGTGACTAACTTGTATACTTCTCTCGAGGGCACTACGACCTCGACCGCCAGCGGTGTCAACATACTCAGACCCCCGAGTGTCTACACTGTTCCCGTGACCTTGACCGACGCGCTGACCAATACTCCCGTGACCGTCTACACCTATCCAGCGTCCTACGCGAGTTCGTCATTCAACCAATTCGAAGTGATGAATGCTCCCAGTAACCGCCCGGACACTTACAACACGTTCGAGGCCGCAGTGACGAAACGATATTCGAAGCGGTGGAACGTTCAGGGTTCCTTCTGGATGACGAAGAACCACGAATGGATACAGGCCGTCGTCCCTACCCCCAATGACGACCGATTTCCGATCGACAACACCTGGAATTGGGAAGCCCGCGCTTCCGGTATTTATAATCTACCGTGGGGATTTGAAGTGTCGGGCTTTTATCGCGCGCAGTCTGGCCTGCCAGGACAAAGGACTGAAAGCTTCTCCAGTCCGCTGCTGCTGCAAGGCGCCGTGACTCTTCGTATGGAGCCTTACGGCGCTGAGCGAGGGCCGGTGATCTCGCTCACCAATATCAAAGTCGCTAAGAATGTCAAGATACGAGAGTGGTTGATGTACCAGATCAATTTTCAGGTCTTCAACATCTTCAACACTAGTGGTGCCACGAGCACCAGTTACTTGACAGGTCCAACGTTCCTGCATCCGACGGGTATCGTTTCACCGCGAGTGGCGCGCATTGGAATGCAGTTTTCGTTCTGATGGATTTTGCATGACCAACCTGCTGAAATTCATCACCGTGTCGGCCGTCGTCGCGGCGCCTGCAATTCAGGCGCAAAATTGCAACCTGTCGGAATACAAGCCCTCGCCAGGGCTGACGGCGGATGCCTCTCAAAAAACTCTCGCCCTCATCTGGGATGGCGAAAAGAACAACGAGCTCCGGCTGCGTCTTAGCCTTCAGAACGGCACACCGGTAATTCAGGATGTCTCTCTCAGGCAAAAGGGCGGGACATGGGTCACGCTCGCAACTAATCTGGAGCCGGAGTTTCATGTCGTTTCAGGCCTACGGCGGATGACAGATCAGCAAATCGTCCCGCTGAAAGGTCTCGGTATCAAGATTACTCCGCAAATACTCGATCAGGATCGGTGGGAGGCTTTTTGGGACGCGCCGTTGAATGTTCCTGGAATCCAAGCTTCGCACGGTGGCGCCACGCCGCCCGCGGAGGGCGTTGCAAATCAGCCCGGTCTGCCCCGCAAGGCCGACGAGATTCAGCGCTCTTCGGCCAAGTATGACGTTCAGACCTGCCGCGTTAAGACTGACGGCGGGCGACTGGAGGTCTCCTACCCTGGTGTCCAACTCGGTGTTTTCTCCGGGTCGTTGCAGTATACGGTCTACAAGGGGTCGAACCTGATTCGCCAAGAAATCATCGCCAAAACCGAAGAACCCGCGGTGGCCTATAAGTATGACGCCGGCGTCAAACGGATGACGATCGCGCCTGGTTCGCGCATGGTCTGGCGGGACACCGCGAATCTCTGGCAGGCATACGAATTTGGAGGAGCAGTAAACCAGGACGAAGTGACAGTGCGCGCTTCGAATCGGATTCTGGTGGCGGAGGGTAAGGGCGGCTCAATCGCCGCGTTTCCACCCGTCCACAACTTCTTCTGGGCCCGCGAGATTGATTTCAACCTCGGATTCAATTGGTATCGAAAGGACAGCGATACTTCGTTCTCGTTTGGTGTCCGGCAACCGGAAGCTGAATCGGATCCGGCGGACGCCGGCCGGGGGCCCGAAGACCGCAGGCAGAATTTTGCGTTGCGGAGTGCTCGGCCCGGGACGATGCAGAGGATGCCGCTGTATCTGTATGTGAGCGCCGAAACGGCCCACACGGCGGTCGAATCGGCTCTGGCCTACACGCGCCAGGATCACTTTAAGCCTTTGCCCGGATATGAAGTGATGGCAACTCACTTTCACGCCGGGCTGGTCAGGCGCCTTATGCTGTCCGGCGGTCTCGATAACACCCTACCCGACTTCGAGGCGATCAAAGCCTCGGGCGTGACCGTCTTCGCGCCCATCGATGGCGGCGGCGTGGGTATGGTGGTCCCGGGCGGCGTAACTCCTCGCGATCGACTCTCGACGCTGGCCGATTACTACCAGGTTGCGCGGCTGCATTCGGATAAGAACTTCGTCGTTATGCCGAACGAAGAAATCTTTGGAGGCCCGCCCACCGAAGGATTCGGAGGCCATCACGATCTTCTAATTTCGCACCCGGTGTTCTGGACCCAGACGCGCGCCGCGGGACAACCTTTCGTTGAAGACAATCCGAAGTACGGCAAGGTCTACCACGTCGGCAGCCCGGCGGACTTGATCGAAATGTCGCATCGCGAGAACCTGATTCTCTTTATGCCCCACCCTCGTTCGAAGGGATCGACGGGTTACCCTGACGCGACCAAAGATACGCCCACATTCCGCGACGAGAACTATCGGGGCGTTGGGTTCCGTTGGGGCATGGGCCTGGATGGCTCGGAGCAGCGGCTCTGCGAATATCGCTGCATGCCTCTGTTCGATGACATGAATAACTGGGTGGCCGATCTGCCTACGCCGCCCAAATACATGCAGGCGATTTCGGAGGTGTATCAACAGGGAACTGGCGACGACATTTATGCCAACAATCCGGTGAATTATGTGAAGGTCGATACGCCGCCCGGGATTGACAACTGGAAACCAATCATCGATTCCATGAAGCGCGGAGATTATTTCGTTACCTCCGGCGAAGTGCTAATACCATCGTGGTCGGTGCAGGGGACTGGAAATCAACGCACCATCGTGGCGGACGTAGAGTGGACGTTTCCGCTAGAATTTGCCGAGATCGTGTGGGGCGATGGACAGAACACAGGCCGGCAAAAGATTGCCGCCACGGATTTGCCGCCTTTCGGGAAACACCATTTCCAAATTCCATTCAACGCTGATGGTAAGAAGTGGGTGCGCTTTGCGGTGTGGGACTCAGCCGGGGAGGGCGCTTTCGTTCAGCCTATTAAGCTGCCGCTTGCAAAAAGCGCAACCACTGCGGCCAGCACAAATTGAACCGGGATCATTCTGACCCGGTGCACGCTTCGCTACGCTACGTGCACATCCGATTTCCCACGAATTCTGAACCTGGCTGACGTCCGGCATCAAGTGTCACGCCAAAGGCTGATGCTGCGCGCCACTCCCGCTGACTCGCCGGCCCATGTCTCGTCCCGCACAAGCCCTACAGTATCAACCTGACAAGCCCTCCGGACACTCGTTCGTCTCATGCCGGTCGCAGTCCAGGTGGAGGCTATTCTGGCGCTGGAAATCGAAGCCGACCCAGGACCTCACTTGCCCAAGAAGCTCGGGGAGTTGTTCGGAGAATGCCATGGGTGAGGAAGTGTTCCACAAGTTTCAGAAAAAGATAGCGGCGATTTGAGACGAAGTGGAAACGTTCATCCTGCGCTACCAGTCGGACCTGAGTTATTATCCTGGTGCATCGTCACCCACAACAACCAGCCGTTAATCGACATCAGACACAGTGACGATTCGCCATGTAGGGAAGTGAGAACGCCCCTTAAAGCTCGGATTCACATGCGTCCAGCTCAGCTATCTGAGATTCGCCGCGGCCGGCTGAGCGGAGGGTGGTAAGTTGTCGTGGCGATCCCGTGCTCCAAAGCGTACGCCGTCAGTTCTCTCCACGCCCTCTTCAGCGTCGTGACGTTTTCAGGCGTGATCTGACTGAGAGACGAGTAATGTTTGTCACCCGGATCGTGATCAAACATAGGCCAATCAAGTTGTGTCATCTAAACATCTGGGCTGTTGCGACACCTCTCCAGGCAGTCCGGTTCATACTAACAATCTTTGTGTGCGTTTCTTTTTCTCTTACGCGGCCCAGATAGATAGACCACACTACAGCCAGCGCGGCGGGATCCGGAAGGAGCGTTCCAGGTTGCCCGTGATCCGCCCCCGAGCGGAAGACATATGCCATCCACTAATGGTGAGATACGATACTCTGACAAATGGGAATCGCCACATGACCGCAGCAGATTTTCGCAGGATTGCCCTGAGCCTGGAAGGCGTGGAAGAGTACCCTCACGCGGGCTTGCCGGCTTTTCGTGTAAGAGGTAGGAAATTTGCTTCGCTGGCGTCGCAAGCAGAGGGGTACGGAAATCTGATGCTTACGCTGGAGCAGCAGGCAGCCTTTATGGAGGAGGCACCCGAGATTTTCCTGCCGATTCCTGGCGGCTGGGGAAAGATGGGACACACGCATATTCGCCTGGCGGCGGCAAGCGAGGATGTACTGACGGGTGCACTCCGAACGGCGTGGAAACTGCGAATTGATAAGAACGCAAAGACAAGCCGAAAAAACACCCATGTGGCGGAGCGCAGCGGAGTGACAGATAAGAAACGCGGGAAGCGACGACTATGAGAGCAACAAGAGCGCGAAACATTGATAGCAATCAAAAGGACTTGTCATCAGAACAACGTGAAGAACTACTCAGAGTATTGAAAGCCCGTTTTGAGAAAAACATGAACCGCCATAAAGGTCTTGAATGGGCTAAAGTACAGGCAAAGCTGGAAGTTAATGCTGAAAACCTATGGTCACTCAATGAAATGGAAAGAACTGGCGGTGAACCGGATGTTGTTGGTCATGATGAAAAGACGGGCGAATACATTTTTTATGATTGCTCAGCGGAGAGTCCTAAGGGCCGCAGAAGTCTTTGCTACGACCGTGAAGCACTGGAGTCAAGGAAAGAACATAAACCAGAAGATAACGCTGTTGATATGGCAGCTGCCATGGGCATTGAGCTCTTAACGGAAGAACAATATCGAGAGTTGCAGAAAGTTGGAAATTTTGATACGAAAACGTCGAGCTGGGTGAAGACACCTTCTGATATCAGAAAACTCGGCGGCGCCCTCTTTTGTGATCGCCGCTACGACACTGTTTTCGTGTATCACAACGGTGCGGAATCTTACTATGCCGCCAGGGCGTTCCGTGGCTCGCTAAGGGTCTAAATTTTGCATACTCCTCGACGGAGAAGACGCAATAGGCCTGGATCAGAAACCCGAGGGGCCAGGCAAGTCTGATTGGTACGCTTCAAATCCACCGCATCGAGTGGGCGTAGCGGCTGGGATTCTACACGAGTTAGCCCTTCTCGTCTTCCCAAGGCTTGCCCGGCCGACCAGTGATCTGTTCCAGACTCGCTGGCTTGGGCCGCCATGGCTGCCCGAAGTGCTGGTCGATCTCATCGCGGTAACTCATCTGGGGCCCAGGAAAACCGACCAATTGCCAACCAATCAGGCCGGCGTTCCCGCCATGCATGGGGTCGCTAAACATCCCTTCGATAGTATGCGTGCGCAGGAGCTGGAAGAAGCGTGTACGCTCGATGGCCTTCAGCTTCTGGTCCTGTTCGTCGACAGGCAGGCTGGCGAAGTCGCCGAGGTCGTGGATACCCTGCCGATAAATCTCCTGTGGGTTTTCTTTGCCCTGGTAGCCATGTTCAGGCACGGACCGAACCCAGGGACCTTTCGTGTAACGATACTGATCCCGGCCGTACGGCCCGGCGAGTTGGCGATCAATGAAGATAACCACGCCGGCTTCGGTGGCGCCCGGGCCGGCATCGTCGCTCGGAAAAATCCGCTCGCAAGCGGCGGCGACCACGCGCGCTTGCTGTGCTGTGAAGAAACGCAGCGGGACTTTCACGGTGCCGTTTTTGCCGGCTGTTTGCGCCCGCAAGCGGAACGGCTCACCCCCCAAAGTGTATAGCAGCGTGCCACCGAGGGAGGCTGCTGGAACGATCAGGAACTCTCTGCGTTTCATATCAGTTGCTCCGGATGCTTAAAATAGCGGCTGATCATGGCATCCGATGACATATAGGTCAGCGCCATGGCTGTGAGGGTTGGATTCTGCGCGGCGTTTTGGGGGAAAGCGGACGCTCCGACCACAAACAGATTGGGAATGTTCCAGTGCTGCAGGTAGCGGTTCACAACGCTATTCTCGGGAGACGATCCCATGATGGCTCCGCCCTGAATGTGCGTCGACTGGTAATTGATCACGTTATACGGCGCGCGGGCGGGTGGGCCTTGGTCGAAAGTGGCGCCCATCTCCCGCGCTATCCTGGCTTGGATCTCCGCGGCGAACTCGCGCTGCTTGAACTCGTGCTCGGTCCAATCCAGCGTGAAGCGCAACAGCGGATCGCCGAACTTATCGGTGTAGGCGGGATCCAGGTCCATATAGTTCTGACGATAGGCTAGATGCTCGCCGGACATGCCGATGCCGGCAGAGTGATCCTTCCATTTAAGCGAAGCCTTTTTCCACTCGGAGCCCCAATTGGATTTGCTCGCGCCACGCGGCATGATGCCGAAAGACCCGATGGGGCTGTCGCCGGTGCTGCTGACGGCAATCATGCCTAGCAGCCCGTGGTAAATATGAGAGTTTCTGGCGAGAGACTCACGGCGAGCATGCAAGAGCGGAGTTGATGAAATAAGAGTACGGCCGGTGAAAAGGTTGCCTCTGTCGCTGGCTCGGCAATAGGA
>Ga0185299_10000578_pt1 | contig 93842 bp, 70 predicted proteins | sample PaiPotPPA55metaG_FD_128002 | JGI IMG/M metagenome (GOLD analysis project Ga0185299, IMG submission 128002) | Iron sulfur acid spring bacterial and archeal communities from Banff, Canada, to study Microbial Dark Matter (Phase II) - Paint Pots PPA... ...
CTGGGCACCTACTGGGAGCAGATGCCCTTCATGCGGCGCTTCGAGGAGTTTGTCTTGCACCGGCCCGGCGAGAAGTGCTTTGGGATCCTCTACCCCAACAATCAGATCATGCCGCGGCGGGCCTCTTTTTTTACCGTCTTCGAGACAGGAGGCGTCGCCTTCACCAAGAATTATTCCGGCGGCGTGGAAGTGCAGGAAGGAGATTTCCTGGCCGTCGGGGCGCGAACCGAGCCGGTCCAAGACCTGCCGCCGGCAGCGGCTGGAACGTATTCGCACTGGCAAATGATCCTGCTGGCCGGGGCGGTGGGCTGCTTGATGCTGACGTTTATGCCCGTGAGCCATGGTTCGCTCACCGCGGACCAACGGCTGATGGCCCGCGTGATGTGCGGGATTGCCATCCTCGGGGCGCTATCCCATGTCCGTCCGATGGTAAACCGGCCGCAGCGGGAGCCTCGTTCCGAGGACCTCGATCTGCGCATCCCTCTGGCCGAGACGCTGGCGCGGCATCGCCTGAACGTGGACCGCTTGCTGGCCCAGGGTCAGCAAGCGCCGGCCAGGTTCGACGCGGATGAGTTCATCTACACGCAGCAGCGCTATCACGCCCATCCGCGCCTGCGCCGCCAGCACCGGTCGTCGATGGCGTGGCTGCTCCGAGCAAAGCTGATCGTCCTGGCACTGCTCCCGGGCGTCCTGTTCGCGCGCCTGGGCTTCCAGAGCGCTCTGCCTTGGGGCGCCTTGCTCGTCGAGGGGATCATCGGTCTGTTCTTGCGCTACGGGTGCTCGTCGGCCACGGTGATCCATGTCCTTAGGCTGGGGAGAGGCAAACGAAGGGCCTGAAGGGATGGATTGCACTGCGCTGCGTCACACCACACATGGTTCCATCGCAACAGTTTCGGGTGACAGAGTCAGGTTGCCAACTAACACCGCCACGCCGCCACGCTCTGATAGGATGCCAAACACATGGCAGCCTATGGCATTCTCTGAAACTGTTTTGGGCAGGGATGTTTTGTCCGGGCCGCTCTCTCACGGCTTGGCCAGGTTGAGGTTACCGTCCTTGCCGACCTGCAAAGCCGCTAGATTGGCCTCGATCAAGCTGAGTCCACCAAGATCGAGCTTCGCGGAATCGACATCAAACGCGCTTTGGAAAATGGCATCGATGATGGCCGCGTTGGCATTGCCCGGCGTCGCACCAAGGTCTCCGCCGAAGAAGGCGGCGTGTTTCGTGCGGGCGTCCGCGCTCAGGGTAATGGCGCCCTTGGCGGCGACGATGCCGTTGATATTGCGGGCATTCAGCGCCGTCGCCCCCACTGCATCGCCGATCATTCCCCCGGACACAATGACGCCGCCCGCATCGAACAAGTCGTCGACGTTGACGTTGCCCAGAATGCCCACGCGCGCGGAGTCCAGTCCGGCCACGGATCGGCCGTGAACTGCGATGCGACCGCCCCGCAGGCCTTCCTGGAGCGTCAGGTCGCCGAAGACGTTGCCGAGCACAATCAGCTGCCCGCTGAAGCGGCCGCCGGAGTCGATGCCGCCGAAACGCGTCAAGCGTCCGGAAGCGTCCTGAACGGCCCGGCCCTGGGAGTCGCGCTGGATCGCGCCGAGATCGCCCTGGGCGGCGATGACGCCGCTGATGGCATCGAGACTACAGGTCGATTTCAAATCGGTCTTCCCCAGGCCATCGACGTATCTGCGTCTCCTTTGCTGCAGCAATGCTGCCTGGACCAGGACGGGCGGCTCGTGGCCGTGCTGGACCGCGGCAAGCACCAGGCGAGTGTCGTCAACTGGGAAAAACCGGCCAGAAAAATCATCCTGAGCCGCCATGCAAATCTATCCCGCATTAGCCTCAGTCCCAAGGGCACGTGGGTAGCCACAGGTACCTGGAAAGGCTCCGGAGTCAAAATATGGGACGCAGCCAGCGGCACATTGATGAAGGAATTGGCTACAGGAAACGCCGGCGTTGCCTTCAGTCCGGACGGCGACTGGCTGGTTGTCGGCGAAGGGAACGACTATCGCTTTTTCCATACCGAATCCTGGCAGCCCGCCCATGTGATTCGCACGGAAAATATGGCGGGACTGATCGGCGATCCGGTATTCGCGCCCGACAGTCAAATGCTGGCCGTCTGGCACGCCTTCCGCGCCGTGAAACTCTTCCATCCGGCCACGGGCCGGGAACTTGCCACCCTGATGGTTGCCGATCCACAAAATATTGTCGCCATGCGCTTCAGTCCGGATGGCAGTCAACTTGCGGTGACGACCATGGGTCATGTGATCGCTGCTGCCCGTCGTGCGGCATCATCGGATTCGCCAAGGCAGGTTTCCAACACAAGCCGCACAAATGGCACCTGTATCTTCGGATCGAGCCCTGGGAAATCGAGGGTGTCGCCGCGTCGGAGCTCGTCGATAAACCTGCGCAGCTCACGTTCCAGCGCATCCCAGTCGTCTTTGAACCGCTGGAGAATCTCCTCCAGCTTCTCGCTCATCCTTCGAGCAAATGCCGGGTTGTGGTTCGTGAAGGTCGTGATATGGTAGCGCGCCGCGTGTTGCATTTGCGCAGCCCTTGCCCGGCTGCTCGTTTGACCTTGAAGCACTTGCTCGAACTCCGAGTCTGTGATCCTCGTGGGCGGTATCTTCGGGTTGACGCCCCTGGCCGAAATGTGGGCATCAATCAAGGCTTTCACCTTCTCGGCCACGCCAAGCAGATTCAACATCGGGTCTCGGTAGAGGTTCGCCGCCACCTTGTTAATGAAGCCGAGCAGCTTGGCGTCTCGAAAGACGTCGGGCGGCACTTCCGGCCGATGTTCCAGGATGTTGAGAGTCTCGTAAAACACTCGCACCCTGTTGATGAACTGTGCCCGGGTTGGGAGATCGGCCAGCAAATCGACGCACTCCTGTACCTGTCCAAGCAGGTCCGTGATGCCCTTTTCCGTGAACAGCGCCACGGCTCGATCTCGCCGGTCCAGCAGCGTCGGCAACTCGACGCCGATGTCGAGCAATGTCCCTTCCGTGTCCTCCCTGTCGTAGTCTTGTAGGGCTTCGTTGAGGTGTCGCGCGACGCCGATGTAATCGACGACGTATCCGCACTTTTTGCTGCCGCTGGTCCGGTTGACGCGGGCGACGGCCTGAAGCAGATCGTGAGCAACGACCTTGCGATCAAGATACATGACCTGCTCGACCGGCGCATCAAACCCGGTAATGAGCATGTTGTTCACGACCAGAATCGAAAGCGGATCGGTTTTCTCGGTGCGATCAGTCCCCAGTTTCCGCTTAAATCTCTTGATGTACTCCTCCTGCTTGTCCTTGTCGGTCCAGTCCCACCACGGTTCGGGATCATTGTGGTCACCGGAGATTACGACGGCCACGTCGAGTGCCTGCAGCCGTTCGAGCAAACGATGAGCCCGCACCAGGAATTGCTTCTCATGATCCAGTTCGTCGATCTCTCCCTCGGGCAGTGCCAGCGTGACCGCCGGCAGCGCTTGGAGTTTGGCGACCAGCTCGTCCCGCGCTGCGAGCAGTTTTTCGCGGTACAGCACGGCTGCCCGCCGACTTGTGGCGACGACCTGGGCCTTGAAGCCTTCGGGCATCACGACACTGACATAATGACGCAGCATGTCCCGCGCCTTCGTCTCGATCAGCATGGGCGCTTCTAGAACATCCCCTTCGGTCGCGTACTTGGCCTTGATGACGGCCAGTTCATCGGCCGTGTACTCCCGGAACATGTCTTCAAAGAGCTGATCCAGGCTTTCCGCGTCCTTGACCAGGCCGTCCGCCGTGCGGCCTTCGTAAAGAATCGGCACCGTCGCGCCATCCAGCTCGGAATCCTGAAGCAGGTACTTGTCGATGTAGTCGCCAAAAATCTCGCGGGTCTGCTTCTTGTCATGCGCAAGGATCGGCGTGCCCGTAAAGCCGATGATCGCCGCGTTGGGCAGGGCTTGCTTGAGGTTGCGATGGAGGTCCCGCGTGTGCGACCGATGGGCCTCGTCCACGAGAATGACGATCTCCTCGCTGTCGTTGAGCTCCCGGAACTTGTCGAACTGAATCGTTTCCTCGAAGGTCACATGCCGCTCGACCACGGGCTCGTCGCGCCCCGGTCGCTTCTCCTTGCGCACGATGGTCATGGCGACCTTCTCGCGGCCAGCCATCTTCTGTTCGTAATCCTGGTACTTTTGCAGCATTGCGAACACGATGTCCGGGGTCGATTCCGACAGAATGCGCTGCGTCAGCGCGGTGGGTGACTCACGTCTGCCCCAGTCGTTGTCTGTGGGGCGAACGGCCTCGCCGCTGAGGGAAGCCGTCGTCCGCAGTTGACGCTCCAGGTCAGTTCGGTCGGTAACAACAACGACCTTGAAGCGCTTGAGACGTTTCAGCGCTCGCATCTTACGGACCAGGAACACCATGCTGAGGCTCTTGCCCGAGCCCTGGGTGTGCCAGATGATGCCGCCGCGTTCGTCGCGGTCGGCTCCCTGTCTCTTTGTCCGGCCCTGTTGCAGCCGTTCCGCGGCCTTATGGACGGCACGGAACTGCTGGTAACGGGCGACAACCTTGCGCGTCTTGCCGTCGACCTGCTGGAAGAGCGAGAAGTTCCGCACTATGTCGAGAAGATGGGGCGGACGCAGCATCCCCGCCACGAGAATTTGCTGGCTGCTCAAGCTCGACGCCGGGCCCGTCCGCATTGGCTCCGGACGATTGTTCGTCTCGCGGAAAAACAGCGGCGTCCCGGCGCGGCCCGATTCTTCCGGTCCTATGCTGGCGAGCGTTCCAGCCGCTTCCTCGGTGTCGGCCGACCGCTGCATGGTCCCCAGCTCTTCGGCCACCGTGCTCATCGGCACGGGCGAAGTATCCGCCCACTCCAGGTAAGCCTCCGGCGGCGCGCCAAGCGTGCTGACGCGGGACTCGAAGAAGTCGCTGGCGATCAAGACCTGATTGGTATGAAACAACCGCTCGACGCCCTCGTCGTCCTGGAAAAGCGTCGGCCAGACCTCGCGGCGCTGGTTGGAGTACCGGAGCAATTGATTGACGCATTCCTGGAGAGGGTTCTCGATCCCAGGGCTCTTGAACTCGGCCACGACGATAGGTATGCCGTTGACGAAGCAAACAGCGTCCGGGATGACGTGGCCCCGTCCGCTGGTCAGCTCGACCTTGAACTGGTTGATTACGAGGAAGTCATTGTTTGCGGTGTTCTCCCAATCGATGTAGCGCACGGGTTGAGGCCGGCCGTTGTCCCAGTCGGGCAACCCGTCAACGACCGTTCCCTTGAGCAGCAGCCCGGTCGCGGATTCGTTGATCTCCATGAGCCGATGGCCGGCCGCCCGTTCCAGATCGTGGATGGCCTTCTCGATTCGAGCGTCGTCAAGCCAGGGCTTGCCGTCCCGGAGGTTGATCTCGCGCAGCTTCTTGACCAGCCGAGCGCGCAGCAGCACCTCGCGCGAGCTGGTCCTCTCGGTTGATTCCGGCAAGTCCGGGTCACCCTCGATCCACTCCCAGCCCATGTGTTCAAGTTGCTGACAGAAGGGCTTTTCGACGACTTCGTATTCCCACTGGATTGCACTCATTGTCGTGCCCACGAAGGGAGAGCCAGCAACACATACCGAGGTTTGCCCGTACCGACTTGTGTAGCCATCACGGAGATCGTGGTCGGCTGGTGCAGATTCTGATTGAGGATGTCGGGATCGGTGATAGCCGGACCAATCTTACCACGGATCACCTCGCCATCGGCAGAAAGCTTGAATTCGAACCGCCGGGCTTTCGGAAGCACGCCTTGAAATTCGCCGTGTAGTGTGGTTTCTTCCTCGCGAAGATTATCCTGACCAAGGCGATCTACTGCGCGGCGCACCTCACCCACATCGCGAAAACGAGCGATCCGCTCGTTGTATTCCAAGGCGCAGACCGCTTCGTTGGCAGCCAGCAGATCGAGAAACTCGCGCACCGCGGCAATAGCTCGCGGATCGGCAGCGGCAGCGGAGTCGGCCAGTTCATCATCCGTACCCCGAGTGCCCTCCAGCAGGCCGCAAACTATGTCGAGCGCCTGGCCGGCCGGGCTGTTCTCGGCAAAATCCAGAACGGTGGGACGATGCTCTTCGAATTCAAACCCGAAAGAACCGATTGCCGTGCTAGTAATGAGCAGTTGGCTGTCGTCTCGATGCGGGATTGGGCCCATTGCCGATAGCGGCGCCAACAAGCCGGCCGCGACCTTAGCGACAGCATCCGTGAAACGATTCGCCGCCTGGGTCCCGAATTCAGCGAAGATTCCGTGCTGTTCGACCACCGGCCGCCCCTGGAACGTCAGGACCGCACGCGCGGGGCCGCGGCTTGGGGTGCCGGCGGCGCCCAACTGCTCGGCCACCTCGTCTAGTCGAGCCTCGAGCCCGGACCGGTCCAGTACGTTTTCTTCCGGGATACTCGCCAGCATTCGCTGCAGCGTCGTTTGTTCCGTGCGCAGGTGGTTGTACTCCTGAATGTTCATGGCGTTCCTCCGGGGACCGGCGGCGCAGTCAAATGTCCGGCGGCCGTGCCATCCTCGCCAGGGTTCAGATCGACTTGCAGATATCCCCTCCAGCGTGAATCGCGCCGGTGTGACCACATGCTATACCAATAAGCACTCCACTCAACGAGTCGCTCTGCGGGCGTCGCCAGGTCTACGAGATATGCATCTACATTATAGAGAGTTTTGAACGCCTGGCGTTCGGGTCCGGTTTGAGGAAAAAGCGCCGGCTCGCGCGCCAAAATCTGTCTCTGGGTCACTCCTGCCGGCAACTGGAAAAACGTCACCACGTCCAGGTCATTCGGGCCTCGCCCTTCGAGCAATTCGATATTCTCAAGGAAGCTGCCGTCGAGCCATTGAAACCCCGCGACCAGACCAACCGCATGGAGGCGACTGCGATACCTGAGGAAACCGCCAAGAATCTGACGGCGCTGGGCTGACGTGCCAAAGCGAAGGACGATTTCCGAAAGCGAGACAAAATACGGTGACCGTTCTAGACTTATAGGTCGTGCCGAATCGATTGGCGGAAGCAGTCCGGTGGCAGTCCACGACGGTATGGCTACTCGCGTCATTGGGCGACCCCCATCTCGATGTTCTCCGGCACTCGCACGTGGCCGGTCAAAAGGTCGGACATCGCGCCAGCCTTGAGTTGTCGTAAAGCGTCCAAGTCGGATTGGTTTTCAGAGATGAGGTTGTCGGCAAGCTCAATCCGGTGCACGAGGAGATCCTGCTCGGCTAATTGAGGGCGTGCAATCAACACTCGATTAATCTCGCTCATATCGAGTTTCTTCGTCCCATGCGTTGCTTCGGTGGCCTTTCGCAGAAACAGGTCCGCGTTCCCGGTGAACCAATAACCCAGGAATTGCGTCGAAAGCGATTCGCCGCCTTGTACTGCTTTGACGTCCTGGTTAAAGGCGAATGGCCTGGTGCTCAAGCAAACCGGAAACGTATGGGCGAGAATCATGCCCCTAACGACGATGAATACCGTTTCTGCAGGCATAAGGCGAGAGCCGTGTTGAGCGGCAACGCCCGTTACGTGCTCAATTGTGTCTGAAATTCTAAAGGCCTTCATATCTTTCGGAGTCAAGAACGGCACTGATCCGGCCCACCAAGCCACTCGGGAGCGATCAGGCGTCCCGCCGCTGAACCACATTGTGCATTTGGGGTCAAGCAGAGATTGGCATTCCCAGTCTTTGGGAATCCTCCCCAACGGAGACTCCTTGAACTGTTCGGGATGCTTGACGGGATCGCGTAGCTCGCCGTTGTCGTCAAGGCCACGCGTAAGCAGGTCGTGGAGTAGGCCGGCCCGCACGTGCTTCAGCTTGGCAATTACAGCCGCCGTTTTCTCAATCGCCGCATCCACCGCATCCAGCACTGCCGCGATGCGCTGTTGCTCTTCATTCGGCGGGATCATGCACGGGAAGACTTCCAGAGCACTATTACGCAGATTATTGATCGCGCTACCTGCAAGCGTAACGTCGATGTTTCCTCTGAAGGAGTCCGATTGGAAGGCGTAACCAACAAACCGTGGCCAAGCGCTTGACACTGGATGAAACACAGAGCAAAAAGCACCGACCGTTAAACGGAACGCGACCCTCGTTTTGCATTGCGCGCTTTTTCCAACAAGAACCTTCGATCCGTTAGACATGCAAACAGCAATGTCGCCTTCACCGATCAATTGATCGGCGGCAACGATCGATTTCGGAACAATTTGCAGGTCGGCAAGATCAAGTTGTCCATCTTGAATGTTGGTCGCGCGAATCAGCGCAACCGAATTAGCATCAATGAAAGTGCGTAAGTGCTCAGGACGATACGAAACGCCACGGACGCCCCTCGCCAGTTCCCCGATTGTGCCCGGACGCCATTCATGCATAACCCAGCCCTCCCAATATCTTGGCGAGAGTTGTCTGCAACTTCTGGCGTTGTTCCTGAATTGTCTCCAAAGGCGTCGCGTACTTGTCCCAGAGCCCATGGACAAAGTGAATTAGCGACTGGCGTTTGCCCCTCAATGCCACGTCTAGGCCTTCCCGGAGATCCTGGGCGAAGAGTTCCAGGACCAGCGTTTGCTTTAGATCGTCCGCCATCGTGTTGCAGCGGACTTTCAGCTCTTCCACAAACTTCGCCGTCAAATCGCGGAAACGGGCGCGGGCCAGGGAAAGATCGGCCTTGATCTTCTCGTAAGGCGTCAACTCGGCTTCCATGCGGGCAATCTGATCGAAGATGGGTTGCAGCGCCGCCTGGGCCGCCGCGAGTTTCTTCTTATCATCATCGGTTGCCTTCTTCTTAGCTGCTGCCCTCTCCAGCCTTCTCAGCTCGGCCAGCGGATCGCGCTTCTCCCTCTTGATGTCCTTGATCTGCTGTTCGAGGTCCTTGGCGTAGTTCCATTTCTCGAGTTCCTTCTCGTCGGCATCGTCGGGTGAGTTCTGTTGCTCGAAGGCCTCCTTCTCTCCTTTGAGACGGACCACCTCACCTTTTGCTTCCTCGATCTGCTTCACGTAGTCCGCCATCATGCGGAGCACGAGTTTGTGGGCAAAGGGATCAAACGCGGGGCCGACCCCGTCCTCGTCCTCAACGGCATCGGCTATGGCGTCGATCCATCCGTCGATCACACCGGCAAAGCCGTTCTCGATCAAGGTCTTGAAGTCTGGAAGCGTATCAGTCCACCAGGTTGCGACCACGCCAGCGAGGGCGAAGCGGTCGAGAACTCCGGCCGGCAAGAGCGCCTTGCCGAAGCTGCCAAGCAATTCGGATCGCACCGCGTTCAAGTCGCGGCGTGTGGGAAGATCTGCTACTCGGGAAGCCTGTTTCCTCCACCACTTGGCCAGGGCGTCGCAAACCTCCTGGGCGCGGGCAGCGACGCCAGCATCTTGTTCAACTAGCGGCGCAATGGCCGTTCGCTGCAAGAGGACCGGCGCAAAATCGTGGTAACGCCCGTCGCCATTGTGACACAAAGGCGTGGCCGGGATCAAATCCCAGGGCCGCGCACAGCGGCTGCTGTGACTCGATCTCGGTCGCAGGTACGCCGCCGACTAGGTGGGCGCGAACATCGTGCGGCTCCGGCGGCCGCGAGTTGTCGACATAGCGTCGGATGTTAAGATTAAAATCGTTCGCGGCGTCGGCAATCTCCTCGAAGCTCACGGCACGGGCATAACCGGGAACGTCTTCGTACCGCTCGAAGGTAGAGGCGATCTTCTCGACGTGTTGCGGCTGCAGATAGTTTTGCGCCCGACCGGCGTAATACTCGGCATCCGCATTAATGAACAGCACCTTTGCCTGTCTGGTCTTGGGCTTGTTGGCGTTCGGAAACGAACCGGCCCGATTGGGCCGCATCACCAGCAAACAGGCCGGAATGCCGGCGCCGTAGAAAAGGTTGGGCGGCAGGCTGATGATGGCCTCGATCAAATCCTGTTCAAGAAACTTGGTGCGGATTTCTTTCTCGGCTCCGCCCCGAAACAGGACTCCGTGCGGCATGACCGTACAGACCATCCCCTTCTCCTTGCAGACCGCCAGCATGTGCTGGGTGAACATGAGGTCCGCCTTTTTGCCGCTGGTCGGGCACCAGCCCCAGCGGAATCGCTCAGTGAATTCCATGTCGGTCCGGGTGTAGTTCTGGCTGAAGGGAGGATTGGCAATGACGCGGTCGAAGCGTTCCATTTCGCCGGCGTCGCGGTGCATCGGATGCAGCAGCGTGTCTGCAAGCTGGATGTCGGCACCGCGGATGCCGTGAAGCAACACGTTGAGCTTGCAGATCGACCAGGCTGAGGCATCGTTGACTTGGCCGCACAAGCGAAGATCGGTCGGGTCGCCTCCGGAATGCTCGATGAATTCACGCGTGATGATGAGCATGCCGCCCGAGCCGCACGTCGGGTCATACACCTTCATCCCCGCCGTCGGCGCGAGAATGCGGACCATGAGACGGATCACATCGCGCGGCGTGTAGAAGTCGCCGCCCTTCTTGCCGGCCGACTCCGCGAACATGTTGATGAGAAACTCGTAGGCCGCGCCGAGCAGGTCGGAGAATTGAAAATCCTGGTTGCGCAGGCGGTAGCGCGAGAAGTGCCGGACCAGGTCCTTGCACGCCTCGTCCGAGACAATCCGCTTGTTGCCCTGGACGCGCATGAACTGAATGTGGTCGAGAACGTGCTCAAGCGATTCATTCGCCTCGGTGAGGGCGGACAGGGCCTTGTCGAGCACGCTGCCATACGCGACGCCGGCATCGTTGAGGTGTTCCTGGAGGTACGACCACCGCGCCCTTTCCGGTACAAAGAAGTCGTCGTAATAGTCCGGGTTGACGGCGTACCGCGCCTCCGCCTCCGCGACCTCCCATCCATCGGCGACGGATCGTTCGATGATTTCTTGCCTCGCGGTTTCAAAGACGTCCGAGCAGCGCTTCAGGAAGAGCATCCCGAAAATGAAGTCCTTGTAGGTGGCGGCGTCCAATCCCTCGCGGCGAAGGATGTCCGCAGCGGCGTAGAGATGACGTTCCAGCTTGGCCAGCGACAGCTTGGGCATACGAGCCCGTCCTTCTAGTCCGGAGATCTTCGGCCACAACTGGGCTCTGAAATCTGGGACGGTAACCCGTTTGTTAACATGTGTCGTTTATTTGGCGACTGGAATGTGGAGTCTCTGTGCCATAGCTAAGTCTATTGACGGCAAGCTCTTGGGGGGGATATACAGAGTCGCCACTCCCGAGATTGTGGTTTCTGGCAGTTGTGCGAGCGATAGGCGCTGGACTCTCGCGTTACCCAAAGGAAACTCGGAGGCCTCGTACAACACTACCTCGTGGTCGGCCTTGTAGAATTCTTTCAGGTATTCGACCAGCTCCTTTAGCGCTTCTGGGTTGCCCTTATATTGGGGGTCCCAGTACGCGTAACCAAAAAGACCTATTTGCCACAGAATGAGGCCAGCCGATGGATCGAATCGATACTTGTTTAGGACGAAGTTAGTCGCCTCGTAGCTCTGCGCGCCGGCAACGCCGGGATCAACTCCGAGGTCAGCGCAGAGATTGTCCTCTGCGGATACGCCTGGTAACATCCTCGCTTTGAATCCCTCCTTTCGAGCAAGTCTGATCGCTTCATGCGCGGGGTAGACAAACGCGCCCGGATGCCCATAAAAAACGACGCACACATCCTTTTGCTTCCGAACGTTAGACAGAATTGTGTCAACGATCTCGTTATATATGTCGAGTCGATACTTTCCTTTCTTGTAGAGATGCTGCATGGACTCCGCCTTCGGATTGATTTTCGTGATCCACGCTTGGGTCAGCAGATCCGCGACGAGAAAAAGGACTTTGCTGGCTTGCCGGATGCAAATGAGAGATTCTGGGGTTGTCTGGAGACCTGCTCGGATTCCGGTGCCGACGATGGTCAATCCTTCGGATTCCCACAGGCACGCGGGATCCATCGTACTCCAAAAAGAGGCGTCGAACAAACCGCTCATGTTTATCGGAATGTGCGGCGTATCGCCGGATGTCGACACAGTATAGCTTGATTGCTCGAATCCCAGCCGCTGCGAAAAGCTCGAGCCGCCACCGGCCCGCGTGACATCTCGGTACAACAAAGCTCGGAGGCTGTGAAGATCACCCTCCTTTATCGCCTCGCGTTCCTCGGGAGACAAGCCTTCACCCGCTTCGAGCTGATCGCGATTCTTCTTAAGTCGACTGAGCTTCTCTGGGTCGATGACGAGGTTTAGCAAGTATTCGGCAAGCATCGCAAGCTCCTTGAGCAACACGTGTGCAGCGCCGGCGGCCCCTTGCTGCTGGCGTTATGAGAAATGAATGTACCACGACGGGAGGTGCGCCGCAACAATTCCGGCCTCGAATCGCTTACGGTCGGCCACCAGAAAAAGACCCGGCGGCAAGCGCTCAGTCATTTCATCCTTGTCCTAAATTCCTGGATACTCGTTGCCCCGCAACGCGCAACAATAATGTGATCCAGAACCTGAATGCCGAGCGTCTTGCCCGCTTCTTCAAGGCGCGTGGTCACAACAAAATCTTCCTCGCTGGGCGTCGGATCACCTGAGGGGTGATTGTGGACCAGAATAATCGCTTTTGCAGCATCCTTGATTGCCGGGCGGAACACCTCACGGGGATGAACGAGGCTTCGGTCGAGAGACCCAACGCTAATGCGATGCGTGCCCATGACTTGATGCTGCGTGTCCAGGGTGGCGACGTGGAACTCCTCCTGACAGCCATCGGTCGCCAACCGGGCGAAATGGGTGCGGCAGTACCCTAGCGCGTCTTCCGAGCTGACGATGCGCTCCCGTGGCTGCTGGGCGTCGGCGAGGCTTTGAGCAATCCGCCGTCCAAGCTCGATGCCCGCCATGATCTGGCAGTAAGCGGTCTCGCCCACGGAGGCAGCGATTTCTTTCAATTCGCCGCGTCCAGCGTCGCACAGGCGCTGGAGCTGATCCTTATAGCGGCCGGCAAGCTTCTCGCCGGCCTGGAGCGCAGATTCTCCCTTTCGCCCGGCACGAATCAAGATGGCCAGCAGCTCCGCCGTTCGCAACGCCGGGGCGCCGTGTGCGAGCAAGCGTTCGCGCGGCCGGTCTTCGGCGGGGGTTTCCGGCAACTGTGTCCCATGGACTTGAGCGGTCACCCACGCTTGAGCCGGAAAATCGGCAAGCTCGCAGGTCCAGCAGTACACACCGTCGTCAGCGCGCAGGTGGCCCTCCCGTTCCAGCTGGTGAACGATGCGCGTCACATACGCCGGTTGCTCACCGGAGATGCATTGCTTCATGTCAGGGAGCGTGAACTTTTCCTGGACCAGCAAAGCGTTCAGGGCTGACTGGATGCGCTGGAATCGTTTGACTTGCGGTGAATCAGCCATGAGCGTAAACCTGCCGCCGCCACGACTATGGGTCACCCGCTCGCACCACGAGCACCTGGGCGTTCCTTGCTCTCTTTTACAGGAGACTAATGAAATCGGCCAGTTTCTTGCATCAAAGCTGGTGTAGTTTGTCGGATCGTCGGCGTGAACCACAGAATTCGGCGCGGTGTCGTTTCAGAAACAAGATGAATGGGACTTACGCAAGGCTGCGAGTGACGAATGGGGTTGAACCATGGAAGCTGTGATCTTCGTCGGGCTGCAGGGAGCAGGCAAATCGACGTTCTATCGCGAACGCTTCTTTGCCACCCACCTGCGCATTAACCTCGACATGCTCAAGACCCGGCACCGCGAGAGCCGTTTCCTGCAAGCGTGCATCGAGACTCGCCAGCCGTTCGTGGTGGACAACACCAACGCCACGCGCGCGGAGCGGCACGTGTACATCGAGGCTGCCAGGCACGCGGGCTTCCGGGCGATCGGCTATTACTTCCAGTCTCGCGTCGAGGACTGCAAGCGCCGCAACGAGCAGCGTCCGGCCGAGGAGCGGATTCCGGTGCGGGGCATCCTCGCAACGTCGGCCAGAATGGAACTCCCCAGCCGGGATGAAGGTTTCGATGAACTGTTCTACGTAAGGATCGACGAAGCGAATCGGTTTGTCGTCGAGGAGTGGCAAGATGAAGTTTGACGACCTGGACGAGAAGATGCGCGTGTTTGAGACCGCGCAGGACCTGTGCGTGCTCCCCGGCCTGTACATGGTCGCGCGGCTCGACGGGCGCAGTTTCACACGCTTGACCAAGGAGATACAGCAGTTCGAGGCCCCGTTCGACCCGCGCTTCCGCGACCTCATGGTCGAGACGGCGGAGCACCTGATGAGCGACTGCGGGTTCAACGTGGTCTACGGCTACACGGAGAGCGACGAGATTTCGCTCCTTTTTGGCCTGGAAGAGAACAGTTTTGGCCGGAAGCTCCGCAAGCTGATTTCGATTCTCGCCGGGGAAGCCAGCGCGAAGTTCTCGTTGCTGCTGGGGGCCGTGGCGTCGTTTGATTGCCGGCTGTCCCAGTTGCCGTCCCTCGAACTGGTCGTCGATTACTTTCGCTGGCGCAACGAGGACGCCCACCGCAATGCCCTGAACGCCCACTGCTACTGGCTGCTGCGGAAACAAGGCAAGGGCGTCGGCGAAGCGACCGCAGCCCTCAAGGGCATGTCCGTCGCCCTGAAGAACGAGTTGTTGTTCCAAAATGGGGTCAACTTCAACGATCTGCCGTTGTGGCAAAAGCGCGGCATCGGGCTCTACTGGGAGGAGGTCGATCGGCCTGCGGAGAATCCGGTGACCGGAGAAAAGGTGCTTGCCAGGAGACGGCGCATTCGCCGCGACCTGGAGTTGCCCATGAAGGACGACTATTCTGCCTTCCTGCGCAAGCTGATCCCCGTCTCACAGGTGAGTTCTTGAGGGAAGTTGCTGAGGTCAAACCCGGTCCACGTCCGTTCATCGGCGGGGGTAGTCCGGTTTGACCTCGACGACGCGCGCTCACAAGTGCCCGATTGTGTTCAGGCGAGCAGAATCTCATCAGTATCTCGGTGTCCGGCGGGCGGGGTGGTCCGTCGGATGCCAAGATGGTCATCTGAACATCTTGGTAGGGTCAATGCATAAAAGCGCGCTTACCGTCAACAGCATTCCGACCTCTCCCGCAAGAAATTCGGCAATTTTTCATAGACCGCCACAGACCGCCAGGTGATTTGGCGGACAAATTAATGAGAATTCTCCATTGGACAAGTCTCCGGCTTGGGGTCCTGAGCGGACGAGGGTTCGCCTTGCCTACCTGCCGAATGTCGGGTCAAAACCGCTCCGTCCTCGACCGCCGAAATAAGCGTTTGTTATGCGCTTTGTTATGCGCGCCTTCAGGGCGTGAGACTGCTCCCGATTTGACCCGATTTGCGTGCTGTGAATGTAACTGCCTATGGCAACACGATGTATGACAATCGTTCGTTTGGAATTTGTTAAATGCCTGAGCCGTGGTCCGCCGCCAGGGCCTTGTCGAGGGCGGCCCGCACCTTGTTGGCCAGGTCTTCCGGCCGGTACGGCTTGGCGACGAAGCCGAAGACGCTTTGCCCGTCCTCCAGGGTCAGGTGTTCCGCGGAGTAACCGCTGGCGAACATGACGCGCACGTTGGGGTCGAGCCCGCGCAGCTTGCGGAAGGCATCGCGGCCGGATAGCTCGGGCATGGTCAGGTCGAGAATCACCAGGTCGATGCGGCCTTGCTCGCGCTGGTAGAGCTCGACAGCCTGGCGGCCATCCTCGGCAAGGTGGACGCGGTAGCCGTAGCCTTGCAGGATGGTACGGCCGAGGTTGCGGATCATCGGCTCGTCGTCGGCCAGCAGGATCGTCTCGGTGCCGTGCCGGGGCGATTGCGTGACCTGAACAGCCGGGCGGGCGTTGCTGCCGGGCACGAAGCGCGGCAGATAGATATCGAAGCGCGTGCCCTGGCCGACCGTGCTGACGCAGTCGAGCCAGCCCTGGTGCTGCTTGACGATGCCGAACACCATGGCCAGTCCCAGGCCGGTGCCTTTGCCCGGCGCCTTGGTCGTGAAGAAGGGCTCGAAGATGCGCGGCAGGACGTCGGCGGCAATGCCCGCGCCCGTGTCCGCCACGCTCAGCCGCACAAAGTCACCGGCGCGGGCCTCCAGGTGGAGACGCCCGGCGTTTTCATCCAGCGTCACGTTGTCGGCCTCCAGGGTGAGCGACCCCCCGCGGGGCATGGCGTCGCGGGCGTTGAGGCACAGGTTCATGAGGACCTGGTTGATCTGGCCCATGTCGGCCTGCACCAGCCACAGGTCGGCAGACTTCTTGACCTGCAAGGTGATGCGCGGGTCGATGGTGCGGCGCAAGAGGATGACGGCTTCATCGAGCGCGTGATTGAGGCTGGCCGGCTCCAGGCGCAGCGTGGTGCGCCGGGAGAAGCCGAGCATCTTGCTGGTCAGCTCGGCGGCGCGGAGGGCGGCGCGTTCGGTGGCGTGCAACAGCTCCCGGCGGGCGTCGTCGCGGGTCAGGCCGGCTTGCAGCAGCGAGACGTTGCCCAGGATCACGGTGAGGAGGTTGTTGAAGTCGTGGGCGATGCCGCCAGCGAGCTGGCCCACGGCGTCCATCTTCTGCGCCTGGCGAAGCTGGGCCTCCAGGGCGCGTTGCTCGGTGACGTCCCAGAAGATGCCCAGGACGCCGACGGTCTTGCCCTGGGCGTCCTTCACGGGCGTCTTCACGATGCGAACCATGCGCGGCTTGCCGCCCAGAACCGTCTCCTCTTCCAGCTCCAGGCGTTTGCCCTCGTCCAGCACCAGGCGGTCGTCCGCCTCGAACTTGTCCGCCAGGCGGCCGGGATGGAAGTCGCGGTCGGTCTTGCCGATGATGTCGGACTCGGCGGCGCCGGCGTACTGGCAGAAGAAGCGGTTGACCGCGACAAAGCGCAGCTCCCGGTCCTTGAGGAAGATGCCCTGCTCCAGGTTCTCGATGAGCGAGCGGTACTTGGCCTCGCTGGCGCGAATGGCCTCTTCGGCGCGCTGCCGCTCGGTGATGTCGCGCGACACGCCCACCAGGCCGCTGACCTTGCCGTCCTTGTCGAGGATCGGCACCTTGGTCGAGGACAGCCAGCGTTCGGTGGCGTCGTCGCCGGTCTGCCTCTCGACCTTGTCGATGAGCGGCTGGCCGGTTTTCAGGATCTGCTCTTCGTCGGCGAAGAATTCGCCGGCCAGGCCCTGCGGATAGAAGTCGAAGTCGGTCTTGCCGAGGGCCTGGCGCGGGTCGTCGATGTCGAGGTTGAGCATCTGGGCGCGGTTGATGCGCGTGAAGCGCGACTGGGCGTCCTTGAAATAGATGAGGTGCGGGATGTTCTCCATGAGCACCTGGAGCAAATCGCGCTCGTGGGCCAGCTCTTCTTCGGCGCGTTTGCGCGGCGTGATGTCCCGCGAGAAGAGCCAGGTGCGACCGCCGCGATGGGCCTGCGGGTCGCGGCGGGCGATGCTCTCAAACCAGCGCCAGGCGCCCTGCGCGTCCCGGTAACGATAGGCCAGCGGCCGGGATGGACCGTTGAATTGCGCCAGCACGCCGGCCAAGTCGTTGGGATGCACCAGATCGAAAACATTGCGGCCGAGCAGATCGTCGAGCGGATAGCCGAGCACGTCCGGGTAGTTGGGGCTGAGATAGACCAGGCGCGACTGGGCATCGACCTCGCAAATCAGGTCGTAGGAATTCTCGACGAGGGCGCGGTAGCGTTGCTCGCTCTCGCGCAGCGCCTCCTCGGAGCGCTTGCGATTGACAAAGGCGCCCAGTTGCACGGCCAGAGCCGCCACCAGCCGGGCCAGTTGTTCGTCCTCCTCGCGGCGCTCGCAGACGAAGAACTCCAGGACGGCGACCACCTCGGACTCCGCCAGGAGCGGAATGGCCAGGCCGCCGACCAGTCCGGCCTTGCGGGCCTCGACGGCGTTCTGGAAGTTGTCGCTGAGCGCGATGTCGGGCAGCCAGGTGGAGTGTTTCGAGACCCAGGCCACGCCCGGCAAGCCGACGCCGGGCGGCAGCAGGCTGCCCAGGCACTGCATGCGAAATTCTTCCAGGCCGCCGGCGCTGCAGTACCAGGCGGGACTGCATTCGAGCACGCCGAGATCGGCTAGCGGCAGCCAGGCCTGGGCAAACACCCAGCCCGTGGCCTGGCAGATCTCGCGCAGGGCCACGGCCAGCGCGGCATGCAGGTCGCTCGTGGCGCTGACGGCCAGGATGATGTTTTGCAGCAAGCGCAGCTCATCAGCGGCGCGTTTGCGTTCCGTGATGTCGCTGAGCACGCCGTCGACGCGGCGTTTCGAGCTGTCCGGGAGCGGGCTGGCGCGCATGCTGTCGCGCAGCCAACGTATTCTGCCGTCCGCGCAGATAACCCGGTATTCCTCTTCGGCGCTGCTCGATTGTCCCGCGGCGATGCCCGCCAGCGCCGCGCGCAGCCGCGGCTGATCGTCGGCGTGGATCGTGCTGAGCACATGTTCCTGGCCTTTGAGGTAGAACTCGGGCGGCCGGCCGGTGATCTTTTCGACGACCGGGGAATACATGTGGTACGTCCATTGGCCGCCCGCGTCCAGCTCCGCGCTCCAGAGGCAGTCCGAGACCGCGGCCAGGACGGTGCGCAGCTCCGCCTCCGCCTTCTTGAGCTGCAAATACATGTCGCGCTGCTCGCGCACGTCCCGCGCCGTCACCAGTCCCAGCGTCCGGGGTTCCGTGTGCAGCCGGGTTACGGTCAGGTTGACGGGGACCCAGGCGCCGCCGCGTTGCTGGCGGAGGAGAAAGCCTTCCTGCGAATGGAAAATGCCGGTCTTCTGGTAGGCGTGACGAAGCCGGTTCAAGCCCCCCTGGGCTTCCGAGCGAAACAGGTAGGTGACCGGCATGCGCAACAGCTCCGACCGGCTGAAGCCGCTGAGGCGCTGGGCCATGGGGTTGACGTCGACGAGTTGCTCGGTGTCCGGGTCGAAAAGGAAGAGCGCGTCGCCGGCCTCTTCGAAGAGAGTCACGGAGATTTCTGCCGCGCTGTACGAGCCCGTGATGTAATTCGACGTTGCCATCTCTACATGACCGTGTCCGCTGTACCTTAGCCCGACGCGCTAGCGAGGACCTTGCTTGCGCGGCGGGCTAAGGTGCCTAGGGTCCCCGCCGCCGACCCGCCGCCGTCACCTGCGTCGAACTTTACCTTCCGCCCTTGCTATTCGCCTTGCAGAAAATGCCGGCCGAGGCTCACGAGCGCACCGGCCGTGGTTTTGCCGTCTCCGCCCGAAAGCGGCTGGCCGGCAGCCGCGCAGAAATCGCCGTAAAACTCGGCCACCGAGGCATAGCGCTCGTCGGGGTCGCGCGCCAGGCCGCGGCCGAGCACGGTGTTCAAAGTTTCCGGTAATTGAGGATTATGCCGGCTGACCGGGACATAGACCCTTCCCGGCAGCTTGCCGGTTAGCAGTTCGTGGGTCCCGACGGCCAGGGAGAAGACATCGCTGCGCTGGTCAAGCGGCAAGCCGTGCCGTTGTTCCGGCGAGCAATAGTCCAGGGTCCCCTGCGCCAGTCCGAGCGCCGACAGCGTGCGCGCGTCGACGCGCGGCAAGGCCAGTCCGAAGTCCGTGATCTTGATGTCGCCGCTGCCGCTGCATAGCACGTTTTCCGGCTTCAGATCGAGGTGCAGGATTCCCTGGTCGTGGATAAAGCTCAGCGCCTGGACCATGGCGTACAGCAAGGGTGCTGTCCGGGCAAGCGTCCACGCCTGCCCGGGTATCATGGCGGCGCGCAGCGAGGCCCCCGGCACATATTCCATGACCAGGTAGTGCCGGCCGTTTACCTGTCCCGAATCGTAAATCGCCACCACATGCGGATGAGCCAGCGAGGCCATGAGTCGCGATTCGCGATGAAACGCCAGCGGGGCCGGCCAGCCCTCCGCGGTGGGGTTGAGCCACTTGATCGCCACCTGCCGCTGATGCTCGATCTGGATAGCTCGATAGACCCGTCCCATGCCGCCTTCGCCAATCTGTTCATGGATCACGTAGCCCGGAATCTCCCGCGTCACGGGAGGCAGCACTGCGGAAGGCATCGCCACGGCTTCCAATCTCCGTCAAAGGCGAGGTCAGGAGAAGAGCACGTCCAAACTGGGGGCTTGGGTGATTTAATCCAATATAGCTTATGGTTCGGGGGCCGCAATTCCGGCCGTGTAGCCAATATGGGCAAAAGCGGCCGGTTGTGCGGATGAAATCTGAAATGCCGATTTGACGAGGGCAGAGCGGTCTATACACGCGATCAGCTAGAGCGGTCTTGATCGATAATCAGGGCATCGAGAACATTCAGGTCCAGCGGCTTGACGAGGTGGGCGTTGAACCCGGCTTCGAGAGAACGGCGGACATCGTCTTCCTGCCCATAACCCGTTACGGCCACCAGCAAGGCCTTGTCCAGATGCAGCTCCTGGCGCATGCGCCGCGCGGTTTCCAGGCCGCTCTGACCTGGTAGGCCGATATCCAGCAGCACCACATCGGGGGGATTGTTTCGGGCCGCCTCCAGGGCGGTGGGACCATCGTGTGCGGTGTGAACTTCATGGCCGCCGCTCTTGAGCAGCACGGCCAGGCTTTCGGCGCTATCCCTGTTGTCATCGACGACAAGAATCCGGCGCGGGCTCTTGTGGCCGGCGGCTTTTGCCGGTTCTGCCTGAGGCAGGCCTTTCGCGGGCGCAGCTTTTGCTGACGGCAAACGCACGACAAATTCGCTGCCCCGACGCGGTCCCTCGCTAAACGCCTGCACGCTGCCGCCGTGCAGTTCGACCAGGCTGCGCACCAGGCTCAGGCCAATCCCCAGGCCGCCGGCTTTGCTATGGCCGGAGCTTTCCCCCTGGATGAAGGGCTCGAAGATCAGCGGCAAGAGTTCCGGGGAGATGCCCAGGCCGGTATCGCGCACCTTGATCACGGCCTCGCTTTCCTCTGCCGCCACGCTCACCGAGATGTGGCCGCCTTCGTCGGTGAACTTGGCCGCGTTTACAAGCAGGTTGACACCGACCTGTGTCATCCGCGCCGGATCCACGTCCAGCCACAAAGGTTTGTCGGGGAGTGCGACCGTCAATTCATGCATGCGCCCGTCAATGAGCGGCCGGGCCGTCTCGACGGCCCGCTCCATGACGGCAACCAGATTGACGGTTTCTTTCTGCAGATCGATCTTGCCGCGTGCGACGCGGGAGATGTCGAGCAGGTCATCCACGATACGCGTCAATTGTTGCGCCTGGCGATCGATCACGCCGCGCGCCCATTGCACCTGGGCATCGGCGGCGGCCTGAACGCGCAAGATTTCCACGGCGTTCCGGATCGGCGCCAGCGGGTTGCGGAGCTCATGGGCCAGCATGGCCAGAAATTCGTTCTTGCGGCGGTCCGCTTCCTGCAAGGCTTTCGCGTGCTCCTGCAAGCGCTCCTGAATGCGCCTGTCCTCTTCGGCGCGCTTGTCCTCGGCTTCCCGGTTATATTGCTCGCGTCCCTTGACATACATGACAACGCTGGCGGCAATCGCCTCGTCCAGCGCCAGGCCGATGGCCAGCACCTCGCGATAGCCGAGCGGCCGGCTCAGGTTTTCTTCCAGAAAATCGAGGATCACCAGGCGCAGAATCTGGTAATCGCGCACGACCTCGGCCAGCGACCAGCCTGTTTCCCAGCGTTGTTCGCCGTGCACGGTGGCGGGCAAGCAATGCTGGCCGTTCTTGGAGGCCTCGGACTCCATCAGACTGTGGCCGAGGGTCCAGAGAAAATCATGCAAATGATCGATCAGCACGGCATGGTGGACGCGCTGGGCGTTGGGCTGCTCCTGGACCGCGCGGCGGCTCCAGCGTTCGATGATCTGGCCGACATGGCGTTGGATCAGCTCGCCGACCTCGGTGTAAGGTTCGGCACGGATCACCTCGGGATCGATGGACATCCTGCGCTCCTGCCAGGTAGATGGCACATCGCGTTGCTTGGGTTTGTGGCTGAGCGCTCATTGTACCAGGCGCGGTTCGATTGTTGCCTGCTTTCCATGTTAAAATGGGGTCCATGGCAACGCTCGAAGAGATTTTTGCCCTTGGCTGGAAGCACCAGCAGGCCGGCGATTTTACGCAGGCGGAGCGCTGCTACCGGGACCTCCTGCGTACCGATCCGGAAAATGCGCGGACCTGGTTTGTGCTCGGCACGGCCTGCCAGGCGCAGCAGAAACCCGCGGAGGCGGAGGCGTGTTTTCGTCAAGCCGTTCGTCTCAAGCCGGGGGAAGCCGATGGCTACCATTACCTGGCCGGCGCCTTGCTGGAGCAGGGCAAGCAAGACGAGGCGGGAACGTACTATCGCCGTTGCCTCGAGCTCAAGCCGGATCATGCCGAGGCCATGACCAATCTCGGCTTCGTGCTTAGCGAACAGGGCAAGGTGGCAGAGGCGCAGGCGCTGTACGAGCGCGCGGTCCAGATCAAGCCTCACTACGCGGAGGTGCATCACAATCTCGGCAACATCCTGCGCGAGCAAAACAAGCTGCCGGAGGCCGTGGCCTGCTACCAGCGGGCCTTGCAGCTCAAACCGGATTATGTGAAGGCGCTCATCAATCTCGGCATCGCCCTGGTGGCGCTCGGCAAACCGGCGGAAGCCGTGCGTTTGATGGAGCGCGCCCTGGAATTGCAGCCCGCTTTCTATGAGGCCTTCAATAGCCTGGGCGCCGCCCGCTCGACCATGGGCGACCTCCAGGGCGCCGCCGCCGCCTACCAGAAAGCGCTGGCCCTCAAGCCGGACTATGCGGAGGCTCACTGGAACCTCGGTTTGCTCTTGCTGCTGTGGGGAAATTTCGTCGAGGGCTGGTCCGAATACGAGTGGCGTTGGCAGTGCAAGAAGAATACGCCCCTGCCGCCGTTTTCGCAGCCGGTCTGGGACGGCGCGCCGCTGGACGGCAAGACCATTCTCCTTCAGGAAGAGCAAGGGCTGGGCGACACGCTGCATTTCATTCGCTACGCCCGGCTGGTCAAGCAACGAGGCGGCAAGGTGATCGTGCACTGTCCGCGCGGACTGACGCAGCTTCTGCGGACCTGTCCGGGTATCGACGGACTGGTCGAGAAGGGAGCGGCGCCGCCGGATTTCGACGTGCGCGCACCCTTGCTCAGCCTGCCCCGGATTCTGCAAACAACGGAGACAACCATCCCGGCCGAAGTGCCGTACCTATTTGCGCATCCTGCTCTCGTAGAGCATTGGCGGCGCGAGCTGGCGGCGCTCCGCGGCGTGCGCATCGGCATTGCCTGGCAAGGCAATCCCAATCATCCCTGGGACAGACATCGCTCGCTGCCGCTTGCCTGTTTCGAGCCACTGGCGCGCGTGCCGGGGGTTCAGCTCATCAGCCTGCAGAAGGGGCCGGGGATCGATCAGCTCCAGGCCCTGGCGGGAGGCTTTCCGGTCATCGCCCTCGGCAGCCAGGTCGATGAAACCACCGGCAAGCTGATGGACACGGCCGCCATCATGAAGAATCTCGACCTGGTCGTGGCCGCGGACACGGCCATCGCTCACCTGGCCGGGGCGCTCGGCGTCCCGGTCTGGGTCGCGCTTTGCTATACCCCCGACTGGCGCTGGCTGCTCAACCGCGACGACAGTCCCTGGTATCCAAGCATGCGCCTGTTCCGACAGAGGACGCTCGGCAACTGGCGCGAGGTCTTTGAACAGATGGCCGACACCATGCACCGCCAGCCTGTTCAAAGCAATCGCTCTCGCTCCGTGGCGATTGAAATCGCGCCGGGGGAACTAATCGATAAGATCACCATTCTGGAAATCAAAACGGAACGCATGACCGACCCGGCGAAGCTCAGCCATGTCCGCGAGGAGTTGCTTACCTTGACGGGCGCGCTTGCTGCTCAGTTGCCGCCGTCCCGGGAGTTGACCGAGCTTGCCGGCCGGCTCAAGACGGTCAACGAATGCTTATGGCAAATTGAGGATCAGATTCGCTCGTGCGAGCGCGATCATGATTTTGGGCCGCGTTTCATCGAACTGGCGCGCTCCGTTTACAAGCACAACGATGAGCGCGCTGCACTCAAGCGGCAGATTAACGACCTGCTAGGTTCGCGGCTGGTTGAAGAGAAATCGTATGCGGCCTATTGATCAGCCACGCGCGGCCTTGCTGGCGTTCCTGCAACAGTGGCTATCCCAGCTCAGTAACGGCCCGACCAAGGCGGCCACGGAGTTTGCCAGTTTGCCACTGAGTTTGCCAGGGTTGGCAAACTCACTCCTGGCCGGCGTCTTGATCGCTATAGGACAAATAGTCACTTCACTTGCCGTCTTCCGGCGCACCGTTTATTGCAGGAAGCCGTCGCTGCAGCAGCCAATCATAAAGCAATGGCAGAGCATAGGCTTTGTCCCAGGCATTGTGGTTCGGCAAGCCGCTTCTGGCGAGGGAGACCAATTCCGTATACTTCGGCTCTCCCCCAGCGCTCCGTAGCGCCGCGATCATCCGTCGTGGACGCTCCACAGAACTGGTCGCATCATTGGCGTTGTGAAAACACCAGCACGGGATTTGTTTGAGACGTTGCACGGCCGCAAAGTCACTAAAAGAGCCCGCGATTGGTATGACTGCCGCCCAGCGCTCGGGATAGAGGGCGGCCAGCACCCATGCGCCCGTGCCGCCACTCGAGATCCCAGTCACGAATATGCGCCTGGGATCAACATGGTAGTCCTTCTGCACCTCGGCCAGAATGTCCATTACCAGCTTGGTCTCGTCCGAGTCAGGCAGCCACTTTCCCTCAGGCCCTTGCGGAAAAACCGTGATGAACGGAAAGGTCTGAAGTTCATGGCGAATGAACGGAGCCAGCCCGTCGACAAGTTGGGCAACACCGTCCGTTCCAGCCTTGCCGAAACCGTGGAGAAACAGAATGAGCGGATAAGCTTCGGCCTCTTGATAGCCTGCAGGGATAAACACGACGTACTTCCTGTTCCGTCCTTTAGCATCCTGGAATACGCGATGCACAAACCCTCGCGCACTGCCATCCGCTGGTATGCCCGTTGTGCTTACAGGTGGTAGCCCGATCTGCCGCCGCACGTCGTTAGCCGACTCGGTAGTAATGTGGTAAATAAAGATCGAATAGCCCGCCCGCGCGATCGGTTGGAAGTGATGAAAGTACTGATAGACCGAAAGCGACCGGTGGAAGAGATCGAGGGCGAAGTACCCCGGCAATGGGCCGGCCGCCTGGGCGCAAAGCGGGTCCATGCGCTGCACATTCCCCGAGTTGAGCGGGGGCCAGAAATAGTTGAAGTAGGCGAGGTCCCGGTCGAGCGTGTTGCAATAAGCGATTCTCAAGGGTCGGGCCTCGGGATGAGCCTGGGCCCATTCCCGAAGGTAGAGCAAGTCCTGACCGCAGTCCCAGTTGCCGTGCAACCGAGCGGCCTCGGGATTGCCCGGACCGCCAGCCAGCTCGTTGGCGTACGCCAACGAATGCGGGTAGACCAGCAAACTGCTGGCGGTGAGCCATAGATAAGATGCAAGCGCCAGGCCGCCCGCTTTCCAGGATTCGCGCTTCAGAAAACTGCCCACCTTGCTCATCGCGACGATTGCGAAGGGCGCGAGCAACAAGGCGGTGTGAATGGGAAACCGAAAGCCCCAGTGACCTGCAGCGGCAACGAAGATGACCAGCAGAGCGACCCAAACCATCGCTTCATCGGCGCGGCGACCGTTGCACCGCCCTGTCAGTCCCAAGAAGAGAGACCAGCAGAGGAGCACCCAGGCGGCCAAGGGCACTTTGACCAGGACGGCTCGGATGCCGAAATCGCCCCAGCCGGGTGAGAACCACTCGGGCGCTGTTGAATAAGGAAAGCCGTAAGAGGGCAAGCCCGTTTCCGCATCGTGACGTCGCCGGTCGAGGCCGACGACGTAGCTTTCCGGAAGAGGAACCGGCAAACGCGCGAAAGCCGTGTCGCTGAAGGGATGGTCCCGCGCATCCCCGCCTAGCGCCCTACTCACGAACGAGAGACGGCCGAGCGGACGGCCGGTGTTTTCCCAGCCATAGCCCTGATTGATCACCAGGAGACTCAAGCCGATCCCAGCGACTCCTTGGCCGAATGCTGACAAGCTTGGTAGGAACCGCTTGAGCAACGCCGACACCGTTTGCTGTGCTCGCGTATTTGCCGCAGCGCTCCCTTGCCCAATCGTTTCGGGCTGCCTCTCGGCGAATCCCGTTGCCCGATAGACTATCCACAGGCAGGGCCAAATGACATACAGCAGCAAGAGATGGAACTCGGCCAGCTGCGCGACGCCCAAGAGGACGCCGGCTAACAACGCCCGGCCCCAGGTCGGACGGCGAAGATAGCACCAAAACGCATAGGTCGCGACCAAGCCGCTGACTGCGGCCGGTAAATCTGCGGTGGCCAGCGGCGCATAGGCGAGGACACTCGGGACAGTGCACCACAGTGCTACGGCAAATACTCCCGCCCGGCGGCCGTAGAGCTGGCGCGCCCAGCGGTAAACCACGCCCATGCCGAGCAGCGACCACGCCACGCCCATCAGGCGGGCCAGGCGGATATGGTCGAAATAGTGATCTGGATCCGCAGCGGCATACAACTGGCCAAGCAGCGCATCCGCATCGGGACTCGAACCGGGGTCCGCCGTTTCGAACCCTGAGCCCCCCGCCAAGAGGAGCGGCACGACGGCTAGCGAACGCGCTAAAGGCGGTTGATCACAAGCCGGGCTGAAGTCGCCCGCCTCCCAGTGCCGCAACCCAGCGGGAACCGCACGGACCTCCTGGACCGTGACGTAGTTCCTCCGCGAGCTGTAGACAACCAACGCGACGTGTCCGACAACTAAGCTTGCCAAAACGATTCGCATCCAGGCCAACCGACGCATTTCGTCGAGCATGGCTCTCACCAGCCGTCGTGGATCGCCTGGCCGTCGTTCCGGCAGCCGAGATACTGATAGGTCCGGTGATCGATCGTCTGGCTCAGAAAATGCACCGAGCCGTCGGCGAAGGCAAAGTTGGCCCCGCCGGTGTGGCGTGACTTGAATCCGAATGACACGTTCCAGTTATAGATCGATGTCTCCGGGTGCTCGCACTTATTGGCGTAGCCGTCGTCGGTCTCGGTGTAGTAGTTGATCGGAATGATCGTTGTCCCGACGTTGCTGCCGCCGAATTGCCGGTACCAACCACCTCCCAGCTTCATGTCGCTGTTTTGGTAGGGGAGAGTCTCGCCGATCAGCAGCGTGTTGGATAGGCCATCCGTGACGCTGGCGAAGTCGATCTTGGCGCCGATGCGCGTGAACATGCCCCGCGCCAGCCCGGGGTCGTCGGTGTTGCCGCCATTCGGACTCGAGCGATACCCGGGGATCGTCAGGGGCTCAATCGTGCCGGGATACGCTGCGGGCGGCGTGATGTTTTCCGGTGGCTCGGGACGCAGGTCGCCGTTGCAGTATTTCTGGAAAGGATCGTAGCCGCAGGGCCCGATGGAACACTGGGGCCCAAGGCTAACCATGTAGTTCGTCAAGGACGGATCATCGCCGGCCACGCCGTCGCTCGGGCAACGGCCGATGGGCAGCTTCACCGGCAGGATCTGATCGTCAACCGCCGGCTGAATGCCGTTTTCGCCAGGCTGGCTCCACTCCGGGAGACTCGTAATCTGGTTGTAAAGCGGCCCCTGTTCGACGTACGGCAAGCAGTAAACCATCCAGCTACCCTTATCCGCCTTCCAGCCGCTCAGCCGGGGAATGGCCAGTCCTCCTGGCGGGAGCCAATGGTTGACGTCGTGGTAAGAATGACAGGCGAGGCCCCATTGCCGCAGGTTGTTTTGGCATACGAGCCGATTGCTCGCCTCGCGGGCACGCTGCACTGCCGGGATAAGGAGGGCGATGATGATGGCGATGATGGCGATCACCACCAGCAATTCAAGCAGCGTGAAGCCAACACCCTGTGCTCGACCTTTGAAAAGTCCCATCTTTGGTTCTCCTCTGGAGGCAAGTGCCGGCGAACCTTCACCGATCACTAACCAACTCCAACCGAACCCCGTTCGCGCCACATTTCGAAATGTCGATACGCAATGGACTTGCTTGGGGCGAGACATAAACGCTGGGCACGGTTTCGATCTTCGTCCTTGAGGCGGCTGGCTGCCCCTCTACTTTCTTCGCTCCTCCGGACCGATTCGGATCGCTCAACTTGGACAAGCCGACCCCATAACGCCCCGGTGCCAGCGAGGCGTTGCGGAACTCCCCGCGGATGTTTGTGCGAGCAGCAGTCGCGAATCCGTTGTCGAGATTGACCAAGATCATGTTTGCCCGCGTGAGCGGTGCGCCGTCCAGCGTCACAACTCCGTCAACCTTCACCTTTCTTGCGACAGGGTTGGGCAGCAGGAAACCTGTGGCCACGAACACGGTTACCATGCTCACAAACTGAATCGGGTGCGTGCGCAACAAGTCCCGCCTGGGGACGGGCGGCCATTTGAGCAGGGCAGCCACAGCAAGGAGGTCTAGCAGGAGAATAAGCCATGGATTGACGACGTAGCCACCGAAGCAACCACAATCACAAGAGCCCATGAGCCCGCGATAGGCGCTGTACGCGGTAAAGGCCGCGAAAGAGGCGATGGCCGCCCTGCGGCACGGACTCGGCCACTGTCCGGACAGGAGCCAAATGCCGAGTAGGATCTCGGCTTGTATGAAGAGCAAGTCCAGGAAACCCGCACCCGCGAGCTTATCGTCAGTGATGTTCTTTGCTTGTACGAAAGCCGCCAGGCCGAGCATTGCCCCACACGCAACGGCTACGTAAGCATGTGCGTCGGCGAACAGCGATGCGCTTCCGCTCCCCACAGCAGCCGTGGCGAGGCGTGCGAATCGCGTCGCCATGGGACCCAACGGTTCGAGACACCAACCCAAGCCAAGCTTGCGCAACAACCCACCGAGCCGGACGCGGATGGGGAAGCTGGGCAATCTAATGTGCACAGAGGGGATGACAGCCCTGAAGGTTGCGTGGCTGGGTACGGCTTCACGTTTGTACTGAACGTGCAGTGCTCCGTCCTTGCGTGCAGCGCAGGACAGCTCGAAGCCCATGAACGTCATTGTCCCGCCGGTCAGCAAATTAACGACCTGCGTCCTCTCAGGATCAACTTCCCACTTGAGCACGGTTAGTTCGTCGCGGAGCCGCTTATTGATAGCAGGTAAAAGCCAGTCGCATTGGGGATCAGGGTCGGAAAGTGCGATAAGATGATTCTCAAATCGTGCGCATTCGATAGGGTGAATCGAACCTTGCCACGCGACTTTCTTGGCCTCCGCAAAGATTCGGTCGATGCCGTCAAATGCCAGCTTGGTAAGCAGCGGAATGAGCAGCGCCCGCTTTGCGATGCCGGCATAGGTGGCGAGAATCTTCCGGAGCAGCTGGACGATTTGATCGTCTCCTACGCGCCGGCGGAGCCGCTCCAGCAACAACGCATCCTGCACGCTGTCAAGATGGACTACCACCTCCTCGCTATATTCCCGGGTGAGTCCCCTGCGAACGGCGTTAGCAACCCACTTGATACAATTCTCTTGCTCCGCAAAGGATACCGATGATTGTTCGCTCGCTGGCGCAAGGACAAGTGAAATTGTCGCTTGAACGACCAAATCACTGGCTCTGAGGTCCGGGTCCGGGCGATAAGCGCCCGATTGAAGATTTTTGCTTACATGACGAAGAAGCTTCTCGGCTTCTTCTGATCTCATCGGTTGAAACGCACTCCTGATGATCTCATTCGTCGAAAAGCTCCTTCGTAGATGCGCATAGGCGGCCTCGAGGTTGGCAAGGTCGTATAGGCTGTCATAGCACACTACAGAAGCTCGCGGCGATTCCTCCTTCTCAACAAGCGGAGGCACAGGGCCAAAAGAGCTATTGGGAGACTTGTTCATGCGACGCGTCTTTCACACGCTGATATTGGACGCCCTTTATTTACGTTGAATTGTCTCCGCTGAACGGTGGCCTGTCAAGCGCGGAAAGGGTCCGAACGGGCCATCAAGCCTTGCGCGGCTGCTGCTTTCCGGCTTGGGTGAGACCCGGTTCCTAGGCCTTAGTGCGCTCGTCAGACCGGAGCGCGCCCTGCCTTCCAACCGACCTTCACGCGCGGCCGCATCTTGCGAGATCCCTTAACGAGGCCAGCGTGTGCACGCTCTTGGGTCAATCCCCGCAAGATCTCGGCTATGCGGCCGTGGAGTGGACGGTCCCTCTCCTCCAGGAACACCTGCAACGCTGCACCGACCAATGGTTCTCGGCCGACACGGTGCGCCGGGAGCTGCAGCGGCAGTGCTACGTGTGGAAGCGGGCCCGCTATGTGTGGACCCCGACCCCGAGTTGGAGAAAAAAACGGCGGATTCGCCGCCAGATCCGGCACTTGCGGCCCCGTAGCGTCCTGCTGGCCGAAGACGAGACCGACCTGCTGTTGTTCCCGCTTTTGCGGATCGTGCGGCTTGTGGGCCCGCTTCCTGGTCGGCTCCGGAATGGCCCGGTCCCGTTGGCCGATCATCTTCTGATACTCCTCCCACATGTGGAAGCACAGCTTCAACTCCAACAGATGCTCCGGCCAATAACGACCGTCCAGAGCCTGGGCGATCTCGTTTTGGTGTGCTGGCAGCGCCGGTCGCGCAACTGGGCCAACTAGACCGGGTCGCGCTCGCCTTGAGACTAACGCCGATCAAGTCTTGGCCGCCCGCGCCCACCGCCAGTTGCAACGCCGCGTCCAGGCCGCCCAGTTCCACGAGCACAAAACCCTGGAGGACTTCGATTGGTCGTTCAATCCGTCGATCAAGCGCAAGCAGAATTACGACCTGCGAGTGGCCGATTCATTCGCCAGACCCGCGATGTGCTCTTTTTGGCACCTCCTATCCTACTACCTACGCTGACGTTTCCTTCTTTTGCGCAGCGATCAGCAACCAGTTACATCCCCGAACCGGCCGATTCGTTCCTCCGTGAACCAGACGATCACACCAACCAAGACAGGCCCCGCTAGCACCTGTAACAGAATGAGCGGATCGTACATAACAAGATCCCACGATCTTCGCCACAAGGTACCGAAATCCACCGACGCATCACCGGGAATAAGGCCGCGGTTGTATACGCAAACCAATAGCAAATTCCAGAAGATCAACACATGGCCGATGCCGCACGTAAACCAGAACCGCCCAGGGAGTGACCGTTCTATGAGAAGCGCTAGACCAGGGGCTAGAGAAACGAGCGATTCTGTAAGATCTCGGAATCCGTAGGAGCGACCCAAGAAAACCCCACCGTAGTTGTCTGTCTGTTGTAACCAGTCGCCCTTCCCCCACATACTGGCCAACGCGTAAACCTGGATCCCGAAACCAAGCAGTAATAGGCAGTACGGCTCATAGCAAGGCCGCGTCGGCTTAAGCCCCGGCGTCTGACGCAATCCCCTACATGGGATGAGAAACCCGAACATTCCCACTAAGGCCACAACAGTAACCGGCGTCCAGCGAAACAGGCTTCGGTCCTCGGAAAGGAGGATCTCCCATAGGCACGGGGTGAGCCAATGGTACTGCATTCCCGGGATTGGTGATGTCAGCCAAGACCCGTAAACGCAACGCCACGCGATCAACTGTGGGAGGAACCCAAGCAAAAAGCCGCTGGCAGAAAGGATTAAACAAGCAACCGGCTTCCTCAGTACAAAACTTTCACCGGTCCGCGAACGCTGCAAGAATAGCAACCCGGCCTCCATCGCCAAGAGCACACTGAAAGTCGCCAACTGCCACCGGATCATGCAAGCTACACCGAGGAGAGAGCCTACCACAAACCAACGTCGTGGGTTCCAGGAGCCGTAGGTCTTCAGCCAATACCAGACGAATGCGGCAAAGCTCGTCGCACCGATGCCATGGGGTAAGCTAAGTTCTATGGAGCTGTAATAGACGATGGTCGTACCTAAGCTGAGGTAGCACGCTGCCAACGCCGCCCCAACCGGTCCAGCCTGAAAACGGCAGATCTTGTATAGCAGAATAATTCCAAGAAACGTTACAGTTAGCGAGGTACCACCGACCAACAGCTGATAGGGCAGGGAATACCCATCGGCCAGCCAGGGGCCTCCCCGGGCGTGCCACGCCTTCAGAAGTACATGCCCAGGAACCACAATTAACGCCCAGGCGCAAGCCGGTCCCACGGACCACTGATTTGCACGCCGACCAATAGCAGTTCGGTATTTGGCGGGCGGAGAGTAGCCAGTGAGTTCACCATGGTCCTCGAATTCATTATCGAACGCCCAATCACCATCGAGGATCGCCGAACGCAACCAGGCGTAATATCCAAGCCCGTTATACCGAATTACCAGTCCCTCACCTGGCGTCCCCTGCGAAAGCTCCTGCAGTTCATTCCAGCGGCGCTCGTGATAGTCCGCGCACAGCGCTAATTCGACAGCGAAGACAATAGCAAGAATTGCCACCGAGACTATTTCCCTGGCACGCACGATGCTACTGCTCCCCTGATTCACGAATTCGAGCAAGCCGATCTCCCCCCAGCTCCGCGGCTTATCAGAAGCCGATTACACCTGATATTGGGACCTCGAGCGGCTTGTCTTCTGTTCCGCACCGTACGCGCAGCACGCTACGCTTATATCCCGAGATTGTGGGCACTTGAATATCAATTGTTACGATAGCTGTCCGACTCGCCGATGTCGAACTGACTTTCCATCCTATAATGCGCCAGTCATCATTACCGATGGTGACCTCGCGAACGTTGGGAATAGTGTCCTTTATCGACCTAATTATCAACCTGGTTTTAGCTATCGTGCCCTTCTGGCATTCACCCAACATGATCATTTTAGGAACGATTCTCTGGCCACAGACAACTTCGCCACTGATCGACAGTTGAACAAACGGCCTCTCGGAAATGTCGGTAGTGAACTGAATTGTCTCCGTAAACTCCCCCTGCTGCGGTGGAGCCCGCATTCTTATCCGATAGTGGTGTCTATACCTCGAGCTACTGTGTACCTCTTCTACCTTGATCCAGGGAGCACTACATACTATGTCTGAGACATGAAAGACGGATTCCCCTGGGCTATAGACTTCAACGTCCCGAATCTCCTCGGACTCAGGATTAAGGACCCCTATGAACAGCTTGGCGGGCGAGATCTCCACCGGCCAGGCCGCTCTGCACCTAAAGCCCAACGACATGTGGGGGTTGTCTTGATCATTTGTTTTGAACCAAATGGCGTGGGAATAAACGCCTGGTGCTTGCGGGACTAAATAAGAAACTGTAATCAATGCCTGGCCATTAGGTCGAATATCGTCGACGGAGATGCTGGCTGGGGCGCATCCGCAGGACGTGCGCAGATCGCTGATCTTCAGCAAGGCTTCCCCAAGATTGCGTAATTCATATTGAACTTCGACGTGGTTTCCTGGCGTCGTTATTCCAACATCTCTGTAAACAGTTTCCAGGAAGAGTGAAGCGCTACCTACTTTCTTTGGCGGCGTCCCTTTCATCACGTGAAGGGCCGGGACAACCAAGCCGGTTGCGGCGAGTACAACAACGCCTTTTAGTACGCGTTTGCGCGAACACATTTCCTGGTGCTCCTATTTCCTACTGTGAGGGAGATTCCAGTCAACCAAAGAGGAGGAACCGCCCTCAATCATCGGAAGTCGCCGCAAGCCCCAGTTTGTTCATGCTAGCGTGTAATTCATCCTTCGTATTACAAACAAGAAGTGCATGACCCCGCCATTCGCCAGATAGCTCAGTGAGTCGTATTTTTCTCGGCCGCTTTGGAGGGTCCGACACGACGATAAAGGCATCGCCAACTGGGATACCTACGACAAAATGGTTATCGTTAACATGTAAGATCAATAGGCTTCTAGGAATTTGCCTTAGGTGACTAGTGCTTGTTTCTATCCCGATGGCCCAAAAACCAAGCGAGTGGAGGGCAGCGATCAATTCTTTCATTGAGTTTGAGCCGTCCGGCGCGCTTGAAAGCACGGTTCTTACGGATTCCAGGGTATGTGCCCTTCCAAGTAGGCGGGTAACTAGCGCGACGCAGACCAGGCCGCAAGGTGAATCCCGGTCCTCTGCTCGGATCTCGGCCGCGCCTGCTTCAAGAACAACGGGCGGCAACGACCGACTGTTCACCAAGCGGAACGTAAATCCAAGAAAAAGCATGATAAACGAGGAAGCTAGAAGGGCGATTGAGAAGCCGTGCGTTTTCATTTGCTTACTCCCCTCCGAGCTTTTTTCCGTAAGATGATAGCAGTTGTGATTAGTCCCAAGGCTGCGAGACTAAGGATCGCGATGAGTGCCTTGGACAGGGACCTACTACTTTTCGAGATATGTGTTGGTAGCAATAAGGACTCGGCTTGGGAAGTCTGGTCGAGGAGCGCCTGGTCAGTTATCTCAATGGCTTTGTATTGCCTTCCGTTGATTTCATCATTAACGTAAACATTGACCGGAAACTTGGTTTTGAACAGTGTATCAGTTACTGGTTGATTAATCTGCCATTTGCTGTTGTCAACAAGATACCGCCTTAGCAACTGAGGGCTCGCATTCTTGCTCACGGTATATTCCTCCTTCTTCACCTTGGTAGGAACCCAAACGCCCTTGATCTCCAAATAGCCAGACCCCTCGATTGTAAGATAATCGAACCAGTCTTTCCCTTCTCCTTCTAAGGGTTGGCTGCGAATGCTTTTCCTAACCACGGCGAAGTTTCTTCCGCAATCGACAAGAAGCCGACAGGTGCGTCGGTCCCATTTCAATTCGTTGATCTTGGTTTCGAGAACGACGACTGGCCGGCCTTCCCACAAACTCGTGCCGACAATGTGGCCACCTTTCGCCTTAAGAAGGTCACTAATGGGTTTTGCTTGGAACTTGAGGAAAAACTCGCGAGGATCGACTAGCCACGGAATCGATGGAGTGCTACTCAAGCGTCCGGAAAAGTACTGCGTTTTGTCTCCCTGGAGGCCCATGAGCTTTAATCCATCGAACGAACTGCGGAGCTTTTCCACACTTACGATGCTGCCACCCTTTTGGATTTGTTGGACCGCCTCATAGAGAATTCGTCCCTTGCTGTCGGCGGTGTAGTCTGCGTCCAAGGATTTAACCCAGGTGCTTTCGCGATCATTCTGAATTACGTCGATATGGTTCGAAAGAGAAAAGCTTTCGACCAGCGATTCAACGTCTCTTAACCCCTGCAAGATTTCCGGGTAAGTCGGGTGATCGTGGTCTGTATGAAGTTGGCCGGCCAGAAATAGGTTAAGGATGAGTAATGGCATCATGGCACACCCTTCCCAGCTTGAGATGCGAATGAACCTTAGCGTATGTCATTTGGCAACATGGCAACCAGACGCGCCAGCAGATCACCCGCTGGCGCGTCGGCGCATGTAACAATACACGGACTGCGATGTCCCAAGCGTCTAGGTACCGGAAATGTTGCCGATACCTGTAGCTACAGCCTATGCACCAAAGAGACCCAGCGCTAACCTGGAGGACATGCAGTATCGCCACAGGTCCTCACGGGGCCTCCGCATTTATTGCCAGAGGATTTGCATTGGTCAGTCGGGGGATCAGATGTGCTGCAGCAACTCTGGTCGTCTTCTACACCGGTCCACAAGGTGCCGCAATTCTGGGCGAAAATACTGTCATTGCACAATGTCCGATTGGGTTTTGCGTCGCACAGTTGACCGTTGGTTGTTGTGACCTTGATGCAGTTAGTGGTGCCGGTGACGACGGTACACACGCTAATCGCATTACAGGTGCTGATGTTACATGTCTGGGGGACGCAGCCGACATTGTTGCAGGCCCCGCCTCTAATGCTATCTAGTGCGCTCTGATCAAGAGCACGAACCGCTGTGAATGCTTGTGCTACCGTGCTGAGTAGCAAAGAGAGGCTTAGAAAAAAGACAGCGGTGCTTACACACGTCGTGACCTTTTCTTTCCTGTTCATTTGGGTCCTCCCTTCGATGTTGATGGATACCAAGACCAAGGCGAGTTGCGAGTAGAAGGCAAAGAGGCGTGTTTTCGCGCTCCCAGCCTCCTTCAGCTGTTCCGGCCGGAAGGGGTGTATCATTCGATGCTCCTTCTACCGGCCAGGCACTGCCATGGAGTCCTCCTTTCACGCGCTATTGAGATGGCCTCGGCTGGGGAGCACTCGGACCGTCAGGCCGGTCCCGACACTCGTGTAGGTCTCGGCCTTGTTCGCCTTCGTCAATTTCAGATCGCGCTCTGAGAACCGGGAAAGGCCACCCTCGGTGCGGAGATTCGCCGTCTGGCTCCCTCGCGGTCCTAGTGTACCCGACGGCGGCAGAAAGCGAACGAAGAAAAGGGGGCAGGGTACTTTCGCAGGCGAAAAAATACCCTGTCCCATTTATGCGGTCGCCCCTTATGCGGTCGACAGCAAGCTTGCGTATCATTTGAGTGGCTCCTGGCTGCCAAACCTGATCCGCGAGTGTCTCGTTTACGGTAAGTTCAGGCCAAGCGCCTGTCAAGTCGCTCGCGGTCGCCGTGCTATCGCCATACTATCGCTGTTCGGGAAACCGATGATTTCCCACCAGATGCCACGGCCTTCGGCATAGCCGTGAAAGCGAACAAGCGGTGTGACTTGGCCGATGTTCAAGCGCCGGATGGCATCGTGCAGCCGCTTTTTTCGATTGATACCTTCAAGCGCGGTCAAGGCGTCCTCGACGTGAGTCGGCCAGCTTCGGCCCTCAAAGAAGTTGAGGAGCGCCATCTGATCACGCGCACGGCCGCGAAAGCACTTGACGATTTGCCCAGAGAAGGTCAAACTGCGTGCCAGCGGGTGCCATTGGGGCTTGTGCCGGACGTGAGGTTCCCGCTCGGTTCGGATACACTCTGCTGCCAAACGGCCATTCGGCGCCGGACCGGTAAGTGCTTCGGCAGCGGTAGCCCCCGCTTCGGTCAACACGAAGCAAGTCCTCGCCCCCAGGGCGTGTTCAGGCAACGGACGAAACTGCCGCTGCTTATTGCGTGCCGTCGTACATTCTTCGGCGTGCTGGATCCAGCCGCAGGTGAGGAAATGCCTAAGGTCGTTGACAGTCAGCCCGGCTTTCAGCAAGTGTTCGACTTCGATCGCATAGTCCCAAGGCGAAACACGATCCGAACTGGCCAACCGGCGGGCCTCGGTGAGCAGGGCCAGACCCGCGCCATCGCGACGGCTCAGATCGAGCGGGGCCACCAGCAGTGACATTTCCGCCATAGCTTACCACCTCTCGGTTGCGGAACCAAAGCCATGGAGTACTTTGCGTCTGGCCTTTGTTTTGCGGAAACGCCAGCCAACCCGCCATGGCCTAAAACCAAAAGGCTCATCTGCCCAAACGGGACAGTGGGCTTCTTTGCCCTGATAGATCGGGTCTTTTACCGCCGTCGAGCGGTCTAAAGCGTGCTACCCGTTCTTCGAGTAACGATGTGAGCTTAACCGGTGTACAATCCGTAAGCAAGAACCTGCTCCAAATTTCTTCAGAGCTATCAAATCGATTCGTTTCGGCAGCCCATGCCCATTGAGAGCCGGTGCGAAAACGGGGACAGGACTCTTGGTCTTTAGGAGTCCTGTCCCCGTTTTCGCACCGGCTCTAAGGCGGATTGCCCCCCTTTTTCCGAAGCTCTAATGCGGCTGCCGCGATTCCAGTTCTTCTATGGTTTTGGTTGCCGTCAGAGTCTTCCCGGTGAGTGCGGGATAGTTTGGGCCGTATCGGTAGGCGCGGAAAAGGGCACTTCCGCCACGCATGAGCACACCACCGGGTGACCCCTGCATTCCGCGCGTACTCCTGGACGGATTGATGTAGTGCCAGACCACTTCCTTCTCCGGTGTTACTTCAAAGATCGTGCCGCCAAAACCGGTGCAGATGAGGGTATTGCCGTTGGGTAAGCGTTGCGCTCCCGACATCAGCGGAGCAAAAAACTCGGGCTTCCGCTCAGCCGTATAGCTCCAGACCGGATGATCCGGCCCGTAGGCAGCTCCTGGCTTGCATTCGTAACTTCCATCTGCGCGGAGGGGAAGCACGACTTCGTCTACCGAGGAGTAGTTGCCGTCCGGTCTGGCCCCCCCATTGTTGAAAACCAAAAGGTGTCCTTCACCCGGCAGTCCTTCCGAGATCCAGTGCGCATCGTGGTGGGAGAATAAGCGTTGATCGGCGGCCGTGCCCGAGCGGTAAGCTCGCGGGTTCCCCCAACGGTACAAGAGGTCGCCGCCTTTCCCTCTCCTGCCGCCTGAATGGCCCGCGGTTTCGACCCTCGTCGTGCTATGATCGATGATCCAGAGCTCGTTGAATTCTCGAGGGCTCAACAGGATTTGGTCGAGCTTGACGTTGTAAGATACCGCGTTGATATGCGTCCAATCGGGGAAGATGCCCGCAAATTTTCTGCCTCCACTTGCGCCAACGTAGCCAAGTCCTTTGAGTTTATCCAAGGCGTCGTTGCTTGCATCCTTCTTTTTGAGCTCGTCGCCCTCGGGAGCCGGATTCACAAACTCGGCCAGGTTGGCAAAGCCAGGGCCATGCCTGCCGAAGTTCACGTCGACCAATCCGGGATGAGCGGCCACGTCTCCAAAGTTCGCTTTGGAAGGATCTTCATCCTGGACGAGGTGATCCCACACGTGCCATTCCCAGACCACCTCTCCACCGTACATCCCTTTGGGCCTTACTTCGAGGATCGAGTCTACCAGCATATTGCCGGCCAATCCCGGCTTGAGACCTGCTTCAATCGTTTCCTTGGCGGTTTTCTTCTGCCAGACGATCATCAGCACATTGCCGTTGGGCATCGGCGTGATCGCGTGGTGTTGCAGTTGTCTTTCGTTATGGCATTTGAAGTCCCAAACAAGCTTCCCTTCCCAGTCGAATTCTTGGACGCGCCCGCCTTGTGCCGCGCCGGCGAACCAGGCCTCGTCATCGGACAAATTGGCTGAACGCAGCAAGTGTCCGTTTTCGAGCAAATACGCGTCTTGACCAGCCGTGTATTTGCTCTGCCAGGTTCGAACGACTTTTCCCTGCATGTCGATCAGGAAAGTTTTGGTCGAGAGCAAGGGGAAGACCAACGTGTATCCTTGAAACGCCTTCGGCTTGTTCACTTGCAGCCCGCGGTTGACCGTGGCTCCTACCGACGGATCTGGCTGTATACCTCCGCAAAACCAAATTGCGATGGCAGCCGCTGCGACAAGCAGGGCGGTGGTCTGGAGTATAACGAGCCGGAGACGCGCGTGCAGCAAGCGTCGAATCAGCGTGGGGTGCTTGGGAATACACATGAGTCCTCCCGTGGGGACAGGAGCTGAACAGCCGGAATCGCGCCTGGTCGAAGAGAAATCGTATGCGACCTATTGATCACCCATGCGCGGCTTTGCCTTTCGCCTTCATTGCATTGATGAGCGCTTTAAACTCGGGCAAGGAGTGCACCGGGGCGAGGTCGGGTTCCGTTTCCAGAAGGGCCGAATCGGCATAACCACGCTCCACGGCACGTCTGAGTGACGTCAGCGCCTGCTCCGTATACCGTTTTTGCAGATCACGGTCGGCGGCCGAAAGCGGGGCTCCGGTCTTGCCAGGCATGACCGCCGCCCGGCACAAGGCGTAACAACAACCGACCTTGACCAGGTTGAGGCCGTCCTCCGGTGCGGCTTTCCGCAATTCCTCGGCCAGCCTGGCCGCCGGCTCGTGCTCGCCGCAGCGCGCGTGGCACAGGGCCAGTTGAAATTTCGTCTCGGCGTAATCCTGGTTGGTGCGCAGGCGCGTCTCCCAGTAGTCGCGCAACTCGCGGAAGACGCGGTTGGCCGTGGCTGTGTCGCCCGCAGCCACGGCGGCGGTGCCGAGAAAGTAGGAATTGTCATTCTTCTGTTTCTGGGCTTCCTCGTCACGCGGGTCTGCCTGCAGCAGCCCCCGGAAGATGTCCACGGACCGGGCATAATGCTCCTCCGCCGGCCGGGGTTGTCCGGCCAGGAACTCAATCCCGGCAAGTTTCGCGAGCACATTTCCCAGGTCGCGCTTGTAGTTCCGCTGTTGCGCTTGGGCCTTGACCATATCCTCGGTTATGCCCAGGCAGATGCGATAGGTCTTTATGGCGGCAGCATAGTCGTGGGCGCTCAAGCTGATTTCCGCATCCCTGGCATACGCCTGCCAAAGGGCGTGTTTGATCGCCATATTGTCCGGGGCGAGGTTGCTCGCCTCCTGATACAAAGTCAGCGCCTGCTTGTCCCATGTCAGAGCTTCAGCCGGGTCGGCGGTGAGCCGCGCGAGGGTATCATAGGACTGCGCCAGCGACAGTTTCACCTCATGGGGCGGCAGATCATGGTTGCCCGGCTGGTCGTGGATTTCCTTTCTCAGGTGCAGTGCCTTCAGATAATAATCGCGCGCGGAGTCTTTCTGGCTGGATTCGGCCATGAGATTGCCGAGGCTGCCCAGGGCAACGGCCACGTTGCCCTTGGCCTTGTCGCTTTCCGGATTTTCAGCCGCCAGCCTGGTGAGAATCGCATAGGCCTGTTGATAATGTTCCAGGGCTTGCTTGCTCCTGCCGAGGCGCAGGAGAATGCCGCCCATCTGATTATGCGCCGAGGCGGCGATGCGCTGGTCGAGTCCCGCTTTCTTTTTGCCGGCTTCGGCGACCTTGGTCACGCCTTGCATGGCCATGTCGAGGATGTCGCCGCGCAGGTTCCGTCCAGCGGGCGACTCGGACAGCTTGTCCTGGACCTTGGTGACCAGGTCGCCGTAAGTATCCAGGGCCAGCTTGGCCTGATCGCTGGCGACCGCCTCCGCGAGGCGCGCGTCCCGCTCGTTGGCCTCGGCGATATTCTTCAATTCATTGAGCTTGAAAGCCGAAATGGTCGAGACAACGGTCACCACGACCAGCAGCGCCGCGATCCCGGCACTGAGCGAAGCGGTGATGGGATTGCGCCTGCACCAGCGCAGGAAGCGTTCGGGCGCCGACACCGGTCGGGCCAGGATGGGCTCGCTGGCCACGAAGCGGCGCAGGTCCTCGGCCAGGGCGGCGCAATCGGCGTAGCGTTTCTGCGGCTCCTTTTGCAGCGCCTTGAGGCAGATCGTCTCGAGATCGCGCGGCACTTTCGGTTGCAGTTGCGCCGGCGGCACCGGCTCTTGCTTGCGCACCTGCTCTAGCGTGTCCAGCACCGTCTCTCCGCGAAACGGCGGCCGGCCCGTCAACAGCTCGTAAAGGATGGCTCCCAGGGCATACTGATCGGCCAGCGGTCCCACGTCTTTCGACTTGCCCTCGGCCTGTTCGGGGGCCATGTAGCTTGGCGTTCCCAGGATGGTCCCGGAGCGCGTCTGGCCGGCGTCCTCCTCGAGCCGCTTGGCAAGTCCGAAGTCGGCGATCTTGGGGACGCCGTAGAGCGTTTCCACGAGCGGCGCGTTGCTGATCGTCGACGACTCGCCGGAGCCTTCGCCCTGGGACGCCATGAGCATGACATTGGCCGGTTTCAAGTCGCGATGAATGATCCCCTTGCGATGGGCGAAATCCATGGCCTGGGCCAGCACCTGCACCATCTGGGCGGCGTGCAGCACGGGCTGCGGCATGCCGCCCAGTTTCTTCTGCAGGCTATCGCCGTTAATGAACTCGAGGGAAAGGAACGGGCAGCCGTTGTGTTCGCCGACCTCATACACCTGCACGATGTTGGGATGCTGGAGCTGGCCGACCGCTTCCGCCTCGGTGCGGAAGCGGGCCAGCTCGATGTCGCTGGCATGGCCTCCCGCAAGGATCATCTTGAGGGCCACAACGCGGCGCAGGCCGCGCTGCCGCGCCCGGTACACCACTCCCATGGCGCCGCGACCGAGCGTGCCGAGGATCTCATAGCCGGCCACTGATTGATATTCCGCATCCCCGGGTGCCTCGTGGCAGGTGTCATCCACGGAGAAATCCGCGGATGGTTTTACGCCAGGCGCCTCGTCCAGGGTGGCCTGGGAATCGCTGGGCTGGGGAGCATAGTCAAGTGTACCTGCCGCATCGCCAGCGGCATGGTGCGCCACCGCTTGAAAGTCCGCGGTCTGCTGGTTTTCATCCACCTTGGTGTCCGGCGCCAGATCCACGGTGACGCTTTGCTCGGAAGCCTCCTTCACGGCGCCAGAAATTTCCTCGTGGGTTTGCTCGGTGGCGGCAGCGCGCAGGCGGCGCTGTTCGGCCGCGGTTTTTTCCAGTTCGCAGCGCAGCCAGCTCCGTTCCGGCTCGTTGAACGAAGATAGATAGGTTTCGGGGTTTGGCTCCGGCCCGCCGCGCACCGCTTCCTGCCAGGCCTTGAAAAAATGGGCGCGCACCCCGGCCGTTCGTTGCAACAGGGACTCATCGAGCGTGGTATCGCCGCGATTCGGTGGCTCGGTCATCGACGTACTCCACGGGCGGCGTACGCTCCGCGCACGCCAACACGGCGGCTGGCAAATCCATTTTCCGACCGTGCAGGGGAAAGAAAAGCACGGGCGCTGCTTTTCGAGTCAACCTGGCCCGGGAAACAGTGCAAAAGTCGTGGCCAGACTACCAGGGATTATGACGGACGCATGCGAGTTCGTCCACCATAATATGTTGCTGCTGTGTATCCACGGCGCAGCCTGTGCCGACCGGCTCCGGTCGTTAACGCCCGCTCCGCTGTTGCCAGCCGAAGAGACCCTTGTTGCGTGGTCGGGCCGCCCCGGCCTATTCCTCTGAGGCGCGCCGACTATTGATGCCTGGCTTTACACTGATTTGGTCGAGCCGTTGGCCATCTGCTGGCGGACAAACTGTTCGTCCAGCCCCAGAATATCGGCGATCTCGGCAGCAGACATGTTCCTGGCAGCCATCTTGGAGATGGCGCGAAGTCGCTCTTTTTCCATCCCTTTTTCCATCCCTTTCTCCATCCCTTTCTTCATCCCTTCTTTCAGGCCTTCTTCCTTGGCTTCTTGGTAGACGCGCGTCTCGCGGATATCGTGCACTTGCAACATGGCCTGGATCTCCTCCCGGCTCAGCCGGGGCAACTTGTAAAGCACCACGGTTTCAATCAATTCTACCAAATCGTGCAGCAGCGCTGCATGCTGGCAAACAGCCGATAGAAAATCGGATCCGTGATCATGCGGTCCCCGTCTCGCGACGCGCGTGTTGCCGAACAGCGGCTGCTGCCCGACCACTGGTTGAAAAACGATCCGGCAGCGTAATCACCTGGCGCGGTCTGATTCTACTGCGGGCGGGAGTGTTGCCAGACAGTAGAGCCGCTCCGCCGGGATGAAGGTGTAGCCGGTCACGTTCCTGGTCTCTGCCTCTTCACCAAGATCCACTAGCAGGTGGCCGAGCACGCTCCGCACCTGGGTAATGTCCGCCGGCGAAGCGCCATGCTTTTGCGCATGGTGTAACCACCAGGTGCAGCAGTTCACGCCCCAGGGATACCAGGCAAACAGGAGCGACTGTTTGCCGAGCTGCTGCTTGCCCATGTGATCGGTAAAGATAACCGAGGCCGAGCCGGCCTGATTGGGGTAGTCCAGAGTGCGGCCGGCGCAGCCGGCCAGATGCTTCGGAATCTGCTCGAGGATCCGTGGCGGGACCGGAATGCCCGCCTCGATATCGGCCCGGAGTAATTCCCCATAGATCTGCAGCGTTAGGCCCTCCAGGACCACGTCCGAAGCATCGGTGCCATAGTGCCAGCCGGAAGAGTTGCCGGACGAGTGGAACTGGGCAGCGAGCCAGCCCGCCGTGGCAGCAAGCAATTCATCGCGCCGCTGGGTGCTCCCTTCCCAGCCCAGCCCCGCATGTCGGGTTTCCAGAAGGGCGAGCAGGGCTAGAGCCGTGGTGTAGGTGTTATGTTGGGCCGGTTCTGCCTGCCGGGCGAACATGTTCCAGCCGCCGGTGAATTGCGGTCGCCGGTATGCTTGCACCACTTCGTGGGTATAAGCGAAATGCTCCAGGCAGCGGCGACGGCTTTCGCCGCTGAGCCACCCAGGCCGTCCCAGGGCCGCGGCCAGTGCTGCCGCCGTCCAGAGCGCGGGCTCTGCCTCCGTGTACGAACTGCCCACATGCGCAAGCCAGCCATATTTCATCCCGCCTGCTTCGATACGGACATCGGCGGCAAAAGGCAGGTCCAGGCTGGCAAGGAACGGTTGCAGATCGCTGTTGGCGACATCCGGCGTGCTGATCAAGGCACAGAGGGCCTGGGAGTGCAACCAGACTTCCTCTTCCGGGGGCGCGTCGGCCGCCAGATTGGCCAGTATCCAGCCGCGCGGGTTCCGCCCGCGGTTGCGGATGATGTCAAACAAGGCGCGGCGGTTGGCCGTGCCGGCTTGGAGCACTTCCGCCTCGCTATACTGGTGCAAGAAAGTGGACTGCGAGTTCTCCTGGCCTGCAGAAGTACCCCCGCGTCTCAGGTTAAACCAGAGGATGGTCGCCGTTGCCAGGGCCAGCACCGCGACGCCGCTGACGCCCATCAGCGCCATCAGGGCCGGCCGGCGTTTGAACAATTTGACCGACCGTTCCCAGCGCGAAACCGGCCGAGCGAGGATAGGCTCGCCGGCCAGGAAGCGGCGCAGGTCCCCGGCCAAGTCGGCGGCACTAGCATAGCGCCGGCCTGGTGCCTTCTGGAGACACTTCGCGCAGATGGTTTCCATGTCGCGCGGCGCCGCAGGACGGCAGCGGCGCAAGGGTACGGCCTCCTGGTGCCTTACCAGATCCAGGGTTTCGACCAAGGTCTCTGCCTTGAACGGCGGCCGACCCGTGAGCAGTTCGTACAGGATCGCTCCGAGCGCGTACACATCGGTCGCCGGGCCGATCGCTGTGCTTCGGCCCGTAGCTTGCTCAGGAGACATGTAGCTGGGGGTGCCGAGGATTGAACCCGTGTGCGTATGGGAGATGGCCTTCTCCTGGCGCTTGGCGAGGCCGAAATCTGTGATCTTGGGCGTACCATCGTTCGTCAACAAGACGTTGGCCGGCTTCAGATCGCGGTGAATGATGCCATGCTCGTGGGCATAGTGCACGGCAAGGGCGAGGGTCTCCACCAAGTGGGCTGCTTGCTGGACCGGTAGAGGCGCGCCGTTGAGCTTCTGGGCGAGCGTACCGCCTTCCACGAACTCCAGGGAAAAGTAAGGACGGCCTTGAAAGTCGCCCATGTCGTAGATCTGCACAATGTTGGGATGCTGCAGACTGGCCACGGCCTCGGCCTCGATGCGGAAGCGATTTAACTCCTCTGACCCGGCATGGGCGCCGGCCAGGATCATCTTCAAGGCCACCAGGCGCTTGAGCTTGACCTGCTGCGCCTTGTAGACGACCCCCATGCCGCCGCGGCCCAGAACCCCCAGGATCGTATGGCCGGGAATGACGGCTTCTTCCTCAACGCCGGTAGCCGGCGGCCGTTCCGTCTGGGCCAGGGTGGCGGCTTCGAGGTGTGGATCTGCTGTCCGCGCGCTGCCGACGGGTAGTGTCTCAGACACGAGGCCGGTTGTTGCCGCTGCGGAGTTGGCGGCCGGGGCGGCGGTTTCGTCAACGGCAGGTAGCGACGGTGCGGTGCTTACCCCACAGACGGGGCATACGAGTTGCTGCTTCACAGTCAGCGGAGCGCTCTCCTCGGGGAGTTCCCACTGATGGCCCTGGGGACAAGTCAAACGCGCGGGCATGAAGAGGTTCTCTGAAGGCTATCCGGATAACGGGACAGGACTCGCCGTCAGCCCCATCCACGCAAGAGTAGCACCATTTTGGCCAGGAGCGGCGCATATGGCGCGCGGCGCTTTATATCTGAAAAATCGAAAAGACGCCAGACGTGCAAACAAACCGGCATTCTCAGGCAGTCCACGAGCCAAATTGCGTCTACCGGCATACAATCGCCAGTGCGCGCAGGCGCCTGGCGCCACCTGAGACAATGAAGGCATTGTCAGGAGTAATTCTGATGATTTCTCCGAGGCGGAGGCAGCCCGTTGCTGGGACGAGCAGCTTCGCCTCTTCACTTTGAGGAGCCTGAGTCATGAAGCGATTTGTAATGGCAACGGTGTTGGTCGTGCTCGCCGGTTTTGCCGGTACGGCCGTGGCCGACGATAAGCCGAACCCGACCGGCACCTGGAAGTGGTCGGTCGAACGCAACGGCCAGACTTTTGATCTCACTCTGAAGCTGAAGCTGGAGGACGGCAAGTTAACCGGCACGCTGTCACGGGGCGATCAGGAAACGAAGATTGAGGACGGCAAATTCAAGGACGGCGAGGTTACTTTCACGGTCACCAACGAGCGAGACGGCCAGAAGTTTACCCGCAAGTTCAGCGGCAAGGTGAGCGGCGACACCATCAAGGGCAAGACCGAATTCGAGCGCAACGGCGAAACCATGAGCCGCGACTGGGACGCCAAGCGCTCGAAGGACTAAAGCGTTTATCTGGCTGCCGCCACGCAGGCCGACGTTTCCATGAAAAAAGCCTCGCGGCAACTGATTGTTGCCTCGAGGCTTCTATGTTGTCGAGGCGTAAGAGGACACGACTCCGGAGCCTGGTCGACGCCGTACAATGGGTTAGCAACAGCATGCACGAGGGGGCAATTATGCCGTTACTGCCCAGGGAACCCATGACGTTCCCGGAAGACCTGTTCCTGAACGGGGCTCCGGAGCTGCAACAGGCTTGCGGCTGGTTGGTCCTGCACACCAAGCCGCGCACAGAAAAATCGCTGGCGCGAAAATGCTTGCAGAGCTCGACGCCGTTTTTTCTACCGCAATATGAACGGCGCTGGCGCAGCCAGGGCCGCATGCGCACGGCCCATCTGCCGCTTTTCCCGGGTTATCTTTTTCTGTTCGGTGACGAGCAGTCCCGCCTCAAGGCCTTAAAGACAAACCTCGTAGTCAATTGCCTTACGGTAGCCGATCAGAGCCAACTCAATAGCGACCTGATGCGCCTGTATCGGCTGATCACCTCCGGGGCGCCCCTGACGCCCGAAGAACGCCTGGCGCCGGGCATGTGGGTGGAAATCACCAATGGTCCACTGGCCGGCTTGAGCGGACAAATCATCCGGCGGGGCGGCAGTTCACGGTTTGTTGTCCAGGTCCAGTTCATTCAACGGGGTGTCTCAGCCGAGCTTGAGGGATGGACGATTCAGCCGATCGAGGCGCCGCCGGGTAACCCGGCTTGATGCGTTACATGTGGGCCGACCGTCCGTCCGATCAGAAGCCTGAAGCTCCGAACAGCGCCTGGACCGCCTGGTTCCACCAGGGCTGGACAGCGCTGTTGTTCTTCTGGAAGTATTCGAGCGCGCCGACGAATCCGGCAACGACGTTCTCGTTGCTGACCACGCCGCTCTCAAAGTCGTTCACCCAGGCAGCGACCTCGGCGGCGGTCGGGGTGCGACCCAGGTATTGCTGATAATCCGCAACCACGCGTTGACCTTCGCGCTCCGGGCTGGCGGCAAACCCGTAGGCGATGGCGATGGTGGACTCCCCGTTCGCCAGAGCCTGCAGCCAGCTATTGATCTCCGCTGGCGTAGGCGTGCGGCCCAGCAGACTCTGGTACATCGCCTTGATCCAGCCTGCGCCCGGACCGCCGTGATTCTGGATGAATTCGCTGGAGCCGATAAAGTTGGCTTCCAGGTGCTCGTCGCTCAGACCGGTCTGCATGTGGGCAATCCAGCTTGCCAATCCCGCACTGTCGGGCAAGCGGCCCAAGTAATTCTGGTACGCCGCGATGACAATGCCGGCGTAGTACTCCGTACTGTGCGTGAGGGTATTGGCGACGACGGGTAAGAAACTCGGCTGTGCACCGGCCTGAGTCGAACTGAGGATGGCCTGGTACGCCGCGGCAAACCAATCGGCGGCATTGCGGAAATGATTATGGAAGTACTCGGTAGAGCCGACAAAGCCGCCGACCACATTCTCGTTGGTGTCTGAACCGTTTTCAAAAACCGTGACCCAGCTCGACACCTCGGCTGGCGTGGGAGTCCGGCCCAGATACTTCTGATAATCCGCGCTCACTATCTGGCCTTCGCGCTCGGGGCTGGCGGCGAAGCCATAGGCGATGGCGGTCGTCGATTCGCCATTGGCCAGGGCCTGCAGCCAGGTGTTGACCTCGGCGGGCGAAGGCGTGCGACCCAGCAGGTTCTGGTACATGCCGGTGATCCAGCCGGCGCCGGCGCCGCCGTGCGCCTGGATATACTCGGGGGAGCCGATGAAGCCTGCCTCTAAATGCTCGTCGCTGAGCCCATGCTGCATTTGCGAGACCCAGCTTGCCAGCCCTGTGCTCTCGGGCAGGCGGCTCAGGTAACGCTGATAGGCCGCGGTCACAATTGAGGCGTAGTACTCGGCACTATGCGTCAGGTCGTTGGCAACGGCGGTCAGCCAGCTGGGGGGCGGACCAACGCGCGCGACATGGACGGTAGCCCCGGCGGTGATCAGTCCAGCCGTGCTGGCGCTGATCGTATAGGCGCCGGCATTGGCAAGGGTCAAGTTGCTGAAGCTCGCCACGCCACCACTGACCGTTACGGACGTTGTGCTGCCGGACGTGAAGCTGCCCGGACCACTGCCTACCGTCACCTTCACGGTGTCCGAGTTATCGCCGCGCACCAGATTGCCAAAGGCATCGAATACCTGGACACTGATCACGGGATTGACCACCATGCCCGCCACGGCGGTCACCGACTGGATTGTGAAGGCCAGTTGGCTGGCCGCGGCAGGCGCAACCGTAATGCCCGACTCAGTGCTCGTGAGGGAGGCGTTGGCCAGGTCGGTAGCCGCTAAAGTCTGGCTGCCGGCCGTTTTCAAGGTCACGCTGAAGGAATGACTGCCATGGTCGGCGCTGACAAAGGTGTAGTCTGCGGGAAGAACGGCCAGCGGGTCGCTGCTGGTGAAATGCACCGTCCCAGTGTACCCGGTGGCCAGGTTGCCAAAACTATCCTTTGCCGCCACGGTTATGGTTGCGGTGGTACCGGCGGAAGGCGCAGTGGGATAACCAGACACCACTAGCTGAGCCGGCGCCGGAGTAACCGCGATTCCCGTCTCGGTCCCCGTGAGCGACGCGTTGCTTTGATCCGTTGCCGTCACGCTCTGGCTACCCGCTGACTTCAGGGTAACACTGAAGGCGTGGCTGCCCTTGTCGGCGCTTGCGAACGTGTAGTTTGCCGGCAAGCTAGCCTGGCTATCCGTGCTAGTGAAATGCACGGTTCCGGCATAACCCGTAGCGACGTTGCCGAAAGCATCGTGCGCCGTGACCGTGATGGTCCCGGAAGTGCCTGCTGATATTGACGTCGGGAAACCGGATACCACAAAGCTACTGGCAGGAGCCGCGGCGACGGCGATGGCCGATTCGGTTCCGGTGATGGTGGTGGTGCCCTTGTCGGTGGCGGTGATTGACTGATTGCCAGCGGTCTTGAGGGTGACGCTGAAGGAGTGCACGCCGTTATCGCCGCTCACGAAGGTGTAGTCGGCGGGCAAGCCGGCCTGGGCATCGGTGCTCGTGAAGTGTAACGTACCCGTGTAGGTCTTGGCGACGTTGCCAAAGGCATCTTGTGCTATCGCGGTGATGGTTCCGGCTACGCCTGCCGTCGCCGAAGTCGGAAAACCCGACAGCAGCAGTTTACTCGCAGCAGCCGCCGACACGGCGATGCTGGATTCAGTTCCGGTGATAGTGGAAGTGGTCTTGTCTGTGGCGGTGACCGACTGTGCGTTTGCGGTCTTCAAGGTGACGCTGAAGGAATGCACGCCGTTGTCGCCGCTCACGAAGCTGTAATCAGCGGGCAAGCCGGCCTGGGCATCAGTGCTCGTAAAGTGTATGGCCCCTGTGTAACTCCTGGCGACATTGCCGTAGGCGTCCTGTGCCGTCACGGTGATGGTTCCAGCTACGCCTGCCGTCGCCGAGGTCGGAAAACCCGACACTACCAGCTTACTTGCCGCAGCCGCTGCCACTGTAATGCCGGATTCGGTTCCGGTAATGATAGACATGGTCTTGTCGGTGACCGTGATCGACTGAACGCCAGTGGTCTTCAAGGTGACGCTGAAGGAGTGCACGCCATTATCGCCGCTCACGAAGGTGTAGTCGGCGGGTGAATTGGCCTGCGCATCCGTGCTGGTGAAGTGCACCGTGCCCGTGTAGCTCTTGGCCACGTTGCCGAAAGGATCCTGTGCGGTCACTGTCAGAGTCCCGGATGTTCCGGCTGTAGCCGAAGTCGGGAACCCCGATGCCGCCAGCCTACTTGCGGCTGCAGCCGCAACGGTGATGCCGGATTGCGTTCCGTTGATCGTTGCCGTTGCCTTATCACTTGCTGTGATGGACTGCGTCCCCGCGGTTTTCAGGGTGATACTGAACACGTGAACGCCATTATCAGTGCTGACAAAGGTGTAGTCTGACGGAAGGCCGGCCTGGGCATCACTGCTCGTGAAATGTACGGTGCCCGTATAGCTCTTGGCCAAGTTGCCAAAGGCATCTTCCGCTGTTACAGTGAGTGTCCCTACTATTCCCGCCGTCGTTAAGCCGGCGAAGCCGTTCAAGACGAGCTGACTCGCAATCCCGTTTGCACTGTCATAAGCGCCCAGGGTCAGGCTGGAGTTGCCGGACACGGCACCGGTGTTGATGCCTTTGCCGAAGCACGGGCTGCTGGACTGCAGCCGGAAATCGCCGATGGTGGGATTGACGAACTGGGGATCGGCGCGGACCTCGTGGCCGCCCAGCGTGACATTGGGGTCGACGCTGATGTAGTCGTTGTAGTCGTCCAGGTTGTTGGACGGGGACGGGTAAGTGCCGCCGCCGTTGTCCCAGCCGGCATCGGTGCTGTTAAAGGCAGCGATGTTGTCTTCCACGGTGTTGTTGGTGCAGCCGCCGCGGAAGTAAAAAATGCCGACGCTGCCGCTGTAGGCGACGGTGTTGTGATACACCTGGTTGGCAGCCCCGCCCAGGATGATGCCGCCTGAGGGGTTGCCCCACAGGACATTGTTGGTAATGATCTGGTTCTGCGGGCTGGGATAGGAGTGGATGCCGAAGCTGGCGTTATTGAAGATCACGTTGCCGTTCATGGTGCTATTGTCGGCCGGCATGTAGATGCCGTGCGACAGGCTGTCGGCGCCATTGGCGAAGATGACATTGCCTTCGATGTCGATGTTGGTGCCGCCGTGGTGCATTTCCTTCAGGCCGCAATGCACGTTGGCATAGACCACGTTGTTGGTAGCGCGGTCGCCCAGCCCAGCCGCATTCTCCCAGGTGATGCCGTCGGCGCTGTAGTCTTCCGTGAGCGGCGCTTCCGGCCTGCCCATCGGCCCCTCGATATTCAGGCCGTTGATCCAGATGTAGTTGGCGGCGTTGACAGCGATGACGCTGCCGTCCGGATTAGCGGACACAAAACTGGCCGACGGCGTGATGGTGACGGTGCCCAAGGCGCCCGGGGCGCAGCTAAGGATGATCGGCTTGCCGGCGGTGCCGGAGGTGGTCAGGACAAGATTCTCGACATAGGTGCCTGACTCAATGTAGACGATGTCGCCGGGACCAGCCAGCGAAACCGCCTTGTTGATGGTGAGGAAGGGGCTGGCAGAAGTGCCGGGGTTCGTGTCCTTGCCGGTGGTGGCCACCCAGTAGGTGGCGCCCGAGGCGGTATAGGACCAGGGCACGACGACGGGGCGAGGGATGGTGTAGTTGTAGCTGTTGTAGCTGACCGACACGGTGCTCTGGTCGGCGGAGAAGGAGATGATGGGCGCGATGGGCCCCGCAAGCAGCCGGCGCTCTTCGAGTTCTTGAAGCCAGGGTTTGAAGGCACGGTCCGCCTTAGTTCTGCCCTTGCGATTGGAAGGATACGACCGAGCGATGAATCGATGAAGCCATGACATGGGTTCTTAATTTCTCTCTGCCAGGTGATGTGTTTGCCACATGCGCCGCCCCAGCAGCCCTGAGAAGACAGGACCGCATGAGCCGGAACCAGGGGAGAGCCTCAAAGATCCATCCGATCGAGAAACAGACGGGACCGAATTACACCCGCCGCCGTGGAGAGAACGAATACTGAGCCCAGGATAGCTAGCGAGCGAATGAACTCTAGTGTTTATCTGCAGAAATGTCAAGAAACACGAAGCTGGAGAGGATCGGTTGACAACTATTCATAGCAGCACTTGAATGTTGCGCGCCGACCGAAGGGATGATCTCTGGAAGCAGGCAGGAAGGTGGGGCAGATGAGCTAATTGAAGTAGACAAAGACGGGCATCAAGCATGCACGGCCAGGGTCGTTTCGACGGCCGCCACGAGGTTGCGGCGACGTTGCTCCAGACTGAAGTGGTCCAGCACGCGAGAGCGGGTCCGCCGCCGCTGTTCGCCGTCACGGGTAAACGCCTGTTTGATTGCGGTGGCGATGTCCCGCGGATCCGTAGTTTCCATAAAGACGCCGGTGTCGCCGACGACCTCGGGGAGCGAGCCGGCGCGTGAAACGACCGGAATGCAACCTGCGCTCATGGCCTCGGCAACGCTCAGGCCAAATCCTTCGTGCAGACTCGGCTGAACATAGACGGAAGCCCGAGCAAAAAGATCTGCCAACTCGTCATCGCCAACGAAGCCCCGGAATTCCACGTTCGGTCCGGCAGCTTGGCGCAGCGCCTCGATGCTGCGGTCGCACCAGCGTCCCGCATGAACGAAGCGGACGTCCGGCAGCTGAGCAGCGGCCTGAACAAACGGCAGAATGCCCTTGCGCAACAAGTTCTCCTGCCAGACATTGCCCACATTCAGCACCAGGCGCTCGCGTCCCGTCAACGGTCCCGACGGAACAGGGGCGACGCCGAGATAGGCGACGCTCACCTTGGCCGGATCGGCAGCGGCATTGACGATGGCTTCCTGGCGTGCCGATTCGGAGGTTGCCATGAGCCTGGCGGCGCCGCGCAAGATGGCCCGTGACAGCCATTTGCGGGGACCGCCGCGTTGCGAGCCGTAGCCCGCCCGCGGCACGTTGGCCGTGTCGTAGCCGCCGACCACCACAATGGACGGCTTGCCCATGCGCCGCGCGAAGCGCACCGGAAAATAAGAGTGCCAGCTCGCGAACCAGCAGAAGACCACGTCGTGTGCCGCGACCTGGCGGCGGATGCGGAGCGGCCGCAGCTTGAGGAAGTCGCGTTCAAACCAGTCCGTGACGGCGAATTGCGCGCCCAGCAGTTCCCGATCGATCTTGACGAACTGACTGGGATGATTGTGCACAAAGAGGATACGTATCATATCGGACTGGTTTCTCCAATCAGGATGAAGTGGACGCATGCGAGCAGACGCATAGGATGTATAGCGACAGGCCGCACGTTTACGCCCCAGGATTACGAGACACACCATGGCGACGAAGACGGCGCTCATCACCGGCATTACCGGACAGGACGGCAGCTACCTGGCCGAATTCCTGCTGGCGAAAGGCTACCGGGTTTGCGGCATGGTCCGGCGCGCCAGTTCCGAGAACTTCCAGCGCATCGAGCACGTGCGCGACCGGCTTACGCTGCTGCAGGGCGACCTGCTCGACCAGACTTCGATCAGCTCGGTCCTGGAACAAGCGTGCCCAGACGAGATTTACAATCTGGCGGCCATGTCCTTTGTGCCGGCAAGCTGGCAGCAGCCCGTCTTGACCGCCGAATTCACGGCGTTGGGCGTGACGCGCATTCTCGCGGCCATGCGCCAGGTTTGCCCCAAGGCGCGCTTTTACCAGGCCAGCAGCAGCGAAATGTTTGGCAAGGTAGAAGAGGCGCCCCAAAACGAGCGTACGCCCTTTCACCCGCGCAGCCCCTACGGCGTGGCCAAGGTGTATGGACACCACATTACCGTAAACTACCGGGAAAGTTATGGGCTGTTCGCGTGCAGCGGCATTCTGTTCAATCATGAATCACCGCGGCGCGGCCGAGAATTTGTTACGCGCAAGATCAGCCACACTGTCGCGCAGATCAAGCGTGGGCAGGCGTCTGAGCTGCGCCTGGGCAATCTCCAGGCCAAGCGCGATTGGGGCTTTGCCGGCGATTATGTCCGGGCCATGTGGCAAATGCTTCAGCAAGACCAGGCTGATGATTACGTGATCGGCAGCGGCCGGACTTCTCGGGTCGAGGACTTCGTGCGGCTCGCCTTCGAGCACGTCAACCTCGACTGGCGTGCTTATGTGGTCCTGGATCCGCAGTTTTACCGCCCCGCGGATGTCGATCTGCTCATGGCCGATCACGGCAAGGCGCGTGCCCGCCTGGGGTGGGACGTGGAAGTCGACTTCGAAGGACTGGTGCGCATGATGGTGAACGCCGATCTGGCCTTGCTCGGTGAGTCATCCCGGTAAGGATTCCAGCAGCAGAGAGGCGGCGACTGAAGAGGACTGCAGGTGCTGATCGCGCCAGGCTTCAAAGAGCATCACATCCATGCGCAAATCATTGCGATTTTGATAATTTACATCTACTTCGCTGACTACGAAGCCGTCGAACCGGGCTCGGGCCAGGACCGAGAGCACCGGAAGAATCATTTCGCGGGCACAATACATGGGGCGATGTTCAGGCAGGCCGGGCCAGTATCCCGGCAGATGAATATGACGCAGTTTCCGCGCATAGCGCCCCAGCAGTTTCTCAACTTCATCGATCAGCTTTTCCGGTGGTGCATCGCGCAACGTGAATTTCCACAGATGCTCCACGTCGAGCGTCAAAGCCGGGCTGCAATACGCCCAGTCGGCGAGGCCCTGCTGGCTCAACTTGTGGTTTTCAACCGCCAGGCAAAGCTCGGGCGCCAGGTGCAGCAGGGTCTCGTGGTAGCGGTCGTACATGGGCTGGTGAATGACCAGGCACGAGCAGCTCAATTCCCGGTACAGCGCAACCGCCTGCCGCAGCGTAGCGTGCGCCAGCTCAAGCTGGTTCGGGAAATGCAACGCGCAACTTACGGGGAATTGACGCACGACATGAGCCACGCCCTCCCAGTCGGCAAGGAGGGTATCATTCAACCACAGCTCTACATGGCGGAAGCCCGCCTGCGTGGCGTTCTTAAGAGCGTTGGCTTCGGGCGCGCATTTACTGGCGAGTTTCAGCACGTAGCGGCCTCCCCTTTAGATGTCATATCCCCGCTCCGGGAATGCAATGGCGCACGGCGCCGAGAATCTTCTGCCAGCGGCTCTGCTGCTCGTTTTGCAGCGCCGTCATGCGCTCGATCAAGAATGAATGAACGTGCGGCGGCTTGGCCGTGGACTTGCTGGGCCTTGGAGCGGGCGGCTCCGCGCTGCCATTCGTCAACACCGGTTCTTGAGCCGTCACGGGCAAGGTGATTTCTGCCGATTCCGTCGGGCTGGATGGCATGGGCGCGCCGGCGCCTGACTCAGGTAAGTCCTCAGCAGGTTCGGCCCCTATTTGAAGCAGTTGTGCTTGCAGCGATTGCAGCTCACGCGTCGCCTCCTGAAAGCGCGCCAATTCCTCGAGAATGTCTCCCCGCTCGTCTTTGAGCAGCGTTCCCAGAACCTGGCAGAGGCCGGTCATCAATTGCATATGCTGCACGGCCATCTGCTGCTGCATCAGGTTGATCTGGCTGAGCAGGCGCTCAAAATCCAATGCCGAGAGCATGGCCGGCCCTGAACCTTGCAGACCGTTGGCAACCGACGCGGCACCCAGCAGCTGCAGCCAGGGTGCGGGCACCATATCCGCCCCGAGGCAAGCCAGCGCGTGGCTTTCCGACCGGCTCAGGTGTAACGGCGGCGCCGGAAGACTGGCGCCGTTCACAGGGGAAGCCACGGGCAAGTTTGCCGGTGGCAGCGCGGCAGGCACCAGGGCGAGACCAGGCGTTGCCAGGTCGGGGCTCTGTCGCGCCAGGATGGCGAGACGCATGTCAAACTTGCCCACGCGCAAGACGTCGCCGTCCGCCAGCTTCGCGAGATGCACGGACACGCCGTTGAGCTCGGCAACGCCGCCAAAACCAACAAACCAAACGCTATGCGGCGTTCGCACCAGACTGCCGTGGAAACGCTGTATGTCGGAGCCGCCCAGCTGGATCTTGCAGCGCGAGGACTTTCCCAGCAGCACCAGCGCCTGGCGCATGCGCCAGCGCGTCGGCTCGCTCGCCCCTTCGACAAAGTTCAGGACAACCTCCGGCAAGGGGTCCTGTTCGGACGGCAGTCTTTCCAGCGGGCTCGATAAGGCCGCCGGGACCTGATCGACGCCGTCCTGATCCGGCGCATCTTGGAGACGAATGCGAAAGGGACCGATGCGAATACTGTGACCGGCCCGCAGCCAGCCTGAGCCTTCGCTGCCATTCTCCCAGTGCGTGCCGCAGCGGCTGCCCAGGTCGAGACAAAAGACGTGACCGCCAAGGACCTGTAGATAGGCATGCCGGGATTCCACGGACTTGTGTTCCAGGCATATGGCGCAAGCGGGGTCTCTACCAATCAGGACGTGCGCCCCAGCCAATTCGCGGACCATGGCACCCTTGCTGCCCTCGCAGGCAACCGCGAGGCGTAACGGACCGCGGGCGCCGCAGGCAGTCTGGAAATCAGTCGGTTTATGCTCGACGGTCATCGCTCTTGAAGGTTGCTTGAACTCTGTCCATCCGCCAGATCAAACTTACAACAATCTGTACAATGGCTCATCAACAGTATGGATGGACGATTCAGCCGATCGATGCGCCGCCGGGGCGATAAATTTTCAAAAACTGCGCAACTGATCGGCCGAAAGCTGGGACCGCGAAGCCGCAACGCCAAGATGGACAGAATGCGCCGGCGTATCTTTGAGCACCAGGGCGCCTGCGCCGATCACACAGCCTTGGCCCAGGGTGAGACTGTCTCGGATGATCGCTCCGGCCCCAATGAAACAGTACGGCCCGACGGTGACGTTACCCGAGATAGTCGCATGGGCGGCGATGAAGCAGTGATCCCCGATTCGAGAATCATGGCAGACGATGCTGCCGCTCCACAAAACGACATCATTGCCCAGGTGCGTGAACGGCTGCAACACGGCGCCTTCCAGAACGAAGCAGTTTTCGCCGATGTCCACCTGTCCCCATTGCATCGCCTTCGAATTGACATAGCTAATGAGTTCGTAACCCTTCTTTTTGCACGCCGCGCAAATCTCCGCCCTGGCTGCGTTGACCCGGCTGAATCCGACAGCTACGAACATCGCATGGCTGTCCGGCGGAAACCGCTCTTGAACTTGCTCGAAGGGCACGACTGGCTTGCCCAGCAGGTCCGGGGCCTCGATGAAGCGCTGGTGCGCTGTAAAAGCTGTCACTTCGTAGGGGCTGTCCTGGGCAAGGTAGATGCCGGCGGTGCGCGCAAAGTCGCCAACTCCAAAGACAACCACTTTCCTGACCATGACTTATGCCTCCTGCTTTGTTACCAGAATCGTGAACTCGTACAAGCCATAGTCATGCAGCAGGGCCACATTTCGGGAGAAGCGGTGTTTGCAGTAATGGAACAGCACGCAAGGATCGGCATAGTACAGGTCCGGACGCATCCGCGGTGGGTCGGAATAGCTGGTCAAGGCATTGAAGGCAAATCCTCTCGTGCTGCAGGCGTCCAGGCGGCAGAGTGTATCAAGCAAGTAGGCTTGCCAGCTCGCGGCGTCATGGTTCAGGCGAACGTTAAAGATGCCGCTGGCAACCGTGTAGTCGGTCGGCACCAGTTGCCCGGCGTCGGTAAAGAACTCACAACGGCTCCGGCCGGCATGGAGCTCGCGGGCGCGCATGATCATTTGCTCGGATACATCGAAACCCCTGTACAGGATCATCCGGTCCATGCCGGCGGCATAAGCCAACAAGGCGCCGTAGCCGCAGCCGTAATCCGTCAGTGTAAATGGGCCAGCGTCGGCACATATCTTCAGGAGCTGTTTGAAACGCAGCTGTTGCGACGCTTCTGAATTCCAATCGACGCCACGGGCGCCGGGGCCATGAGTCTGAATCTTGGCGTCGTAGTAGCCGCGGACATCCGTGAGGATGTTCGCCAGCGTTTGCGCATCCGCTGGAGCCTGATTAAGCATGGCATGCACTGACGATGTGGGTCTTAACCCTGGTTTGCCTTGTAGAGCCTTTTCTCTTCCGGAACGTAGTATTCTTCCAAAGACGTGGGGACGCGAACGTTAAAGCCGAGAAAGCGGCGACCTCTCTCCCCCAGGTGAGCAAGCACATCCGGGCCCACCATACGCGGAAAATCAAAGCGTTGCCGCATGTACGAGCGACAGGCCTGCATGCCGATCGCGTGCCGCGGCCGGGCGGTCCGGTTCAGCCCGCCCATGTGATAGGTCCGGCAATTGAAAACAATCGCATCGCCTGCGCATGGAAAGAGGCGCTCGGCTCCAGCCATGAATTCCTCTTCGCTGGGCTTGTCGAGGCGCGTATGGGACCCGGGCAGGAAATAGGTGGCTCCATTATCCGCCGTGAAATCATCCAAAGCGATGAGGCAGGTGGCATTCGTGATGTAGCCGGAGATTAGCCGCGGGCAATCGACGTGCACGCGTTGCGAGAAATTGCTCCCCCGCGCCGGAAGACTGGAAGACGTATAGGCGTAGATAATGCAGGTATCGCCAAGCAGCTCCGAAAAGTAGGCGTGGACGGTCTCGTTCTCGAGCAGCCGGGCAAAGGGCAGCCCGCGCGCCATGAGATTCTGCACCATCCAACCGTCGCGATAATCCGGCCCGCCCCAGCGGCGCAGATCTTCGTCAATGCAAACCTTCAGCAGCTGCCTGAGGGGAGCAATCTCCTCGTGTTTGAGAACCCCTTCGACCAGAGTATAGCCACGCTCTCTGATCTCGCGAAGACAGCGCTCATCCGGTCTCATTGAACACCCCATTTCTCGTTTGTTCCTTGCTAACTGCGGCGCACGGCATCAAAGCCCCTGGATTGTCCCTGGCCGCGGTCTCCTCTCTCTCGTAAATTTCGCGGATTACGGTATAAGGTCTCTGCTTGCTCTCAATAAAGATCTTGGAGAGATAAATGCCGATCACTCCTAGACAGAAAATAATCAGCCCGCCAAGCAACCAGACCGAGACAATTAACGAAGGCCATCCCTCCAGATAGATGCCGAAGAAAAGACGCCTAACAATCAAATAAAGGGCTGCAATCGTAGAGATAAGCGAAATTGCGCTGCCCAGATAAAAGATGAATACCAACGGCTTGTTGCTGAACGCGGTTATGGCATTGATGAACAGCGCCGCTCTCTTCCTCAGGCTGTAAGTTGTACGGCCACGCCATTGCGTGTTCGCCGCCACTGTCGCTTGCTTGAAGCCGGTGATGGCCTGGAGACCTGCCAGGAATACCTCGCGCTCGCGGTGCGCCACCAGGCTACGCACGTAGCGCCGGCTCATCAGACACGCACTTATGCGGTTGGCGGGGACGGCGCAATCAGCCAGCCGATTGAACATCCACCAGAAGATCCGGCCGCTCAGACGCTCGCAAAGCCCGCCCTTCCTGCTCTGGCGTACGCCGAAAACCACGTCGGCGTTGGCCTTTTTCATGGTTTCCAAGAACCGGACGAGTAACTCCGGCTCCTCTTCGAGATCGCAGTCGATGTGAAAGACCAGATCTCCCGTGGCATGCGCCAGGCCGGTCATGACGGCCTTGTGGTGGTTAAAGTTGCGGGACAGGTCAATGACCTTGACGCGCGGATCTCGCTCGAAGAGGGCGACGGCAACATCCAGGGAGTGGTCCGGAGAGCCGTCATTGACAAAAATGATCTCATAATCACTCGTGAGTGCGGCCACCGCCTTGCCGGCGCGCGCATAGAACTCCTCCAGATGAGACGCTGAGTGATACAAGGTTGTAACGACTGAAATTTTCATTAGGCAAAGCTCTTGAGGTAACGATAGGCGTTCGGCCCTTCATTGAAGATCAAATCGAGGATTGTGACCTCATGCTCGAAAGGAGCATAAAGTTGACGGTACGCCGGGTAAGCGTTGTAATCGATGTACTTCACGGCTATGCCTTCTGCACAGAACCAAGTCTCGTCAAGGTAACTCCTGGCGGAAGGGCCGGATAGGTAGATATTCGCGCCGGTTTGCTTGCACAAATGAATGAGCCGTCCGTTCTTACGGGCACAGGGATCCGAGGAGTCAACGGGTAGCAGCCGCGCGGAGTGAGGATCACTCGGATTGGTTCCAGGATGGCTGCCTTGCCTTTCGGCAAGGAGGCATGGCTCTTGAAGGCGTGATTCCAGAGAAATCACAGACGACAGGGCAGCCCGCGATTGAACGGCATCACGAACGCCCAGCACGCTGCCTTGCTTGCGTAGTGCAACGAGCCAATCTGCTTGTTCTTCGAAGGAGTCAAAATCGCTGGACCAATACTGGGGCGTACGGATGCCCAGGATATCGCACACAGCCGCGATGAATGCCCTGTTGACTTCGGAAAGCCGGTCCTCGGCGCTGCCGAGGTACAGGTCCTCAAACAGCTCCTGGTACTTATGAAAGTACGTCGCACGGGAATAGTTCTGACTTAAAGTACGCCAATGGCTTGAGCGCCAGGCTGCCCCGTCAACGCGTGTTTCATTAATAGGTTGAAGATATTTGCCTCTGGTCTGCACGGGGATCGTCAACCAGTGCAGGCCGCCCGGAGTCTTGATTTGATTTCGGTTTCGCCAGTCCCTTCTCGTATACTGTACCTCATCGAGAAAGACGAATTCATCAGCAAAGTTGATGAGATCGAAATACCCCTTCCATGGGATGTAATTAGATTGCACGATAGCCAAGGTCTTGCTCATCCACGCCTCCTGGTAGATCGCCAATTTCAGCCGCGTCGCGATTTTATTTGAGATGGAGAAGTTTAGCGCCAGCGCCGCCTGCGGGTACCGTTAGCAGATGCTTGCCCCCGGTGATTCAGCCGGCGGAGTGTGCGGCCGGCTTACGGCTGCTCATGAGAGTAAAAGCGCCCGGCAAGCTCAAAAGCAAGAGTTGGCCGCGCACCAGGACCATCAAGGCGGCCCCACCGGCTATGCCAAACCCGCCAAAAAGTTGGTCAGCCGCCGTTTCCCCCACACCGAGGCCTCCGGGAGTAAGCGGCAGGAAATTGGACAGGGCTACCAGCGGGCCGGCCAGGAAGCTGGCATTCCACGTGACCGCCTGACCCAGCAGACTTCCGGCTACGGAGAAACAAAGCACATAGCACGTGTTCGCTGCAAGCGAGACAGCGAAACAACAGACCAGACCCAGCGGGTCGGCGTAATAGAACGCAAATGATTCCTGCCATGCCGATCGCCACGCTCGTGGCAGCAGGCGGAGCAGTAAGCTGCGTGTGGGCGCCCAGAAGATCATTATGCCCGCCAGCGTACCCAGCAGGAAAAGGCCCATCGCCAGCCCGGCCATGGATCGGACGGCGAGGCTGGTTTCCCCCTGGCTCGCCAGCCAGGCAATCGAAACACCGCCGAGGAACAACAAGCTGTACAAGCCGATAGCTCGATCGGCGAGCACGGTCGAAAAGGCGCGCGCGCGTGTTCGGGAATTGCGCCGCAAGATCAGCCAACTCTTGGCAACGTCGCCGCTGATAGCTCCGGGAAGGAGTAAGGAGGCGAAGTAGCCGGCCCAAGTCAGAGCCAGCACGCGCGACATGGATTCGCGCACTTTCTGTATGCGCAGCAGCAACCACCAGCGCAGCGCCGGCAACGCTTGCGCCAGCAGGATAAGCAGAACAAAAAGCGTCATCTCCGGCGACAGCCAGCGCACCTGCCCTAAGCTGGCCATGGGCAGTTTGCCTCTCTGCACGAGCCAGAAGACCAGGCCCGCTGCCGCGGCAAGTTTGAGCGTATGAATGCCGTACAGGTGCCAGCACAATGGCCGCGCCCGCGTTGGCGGCGTTGTCATGGGGCAGCCCTTGCCTGAGGACGCGTTTCCTTTAGGGAATACTTCTTGAGCTATCATAATGGACTTCATTTCTTCACACCCTTGCCTTTTTCCTCAGCTTGAAGCTGTGGTAGAGAATTCCCCCTCGCACAGTGACCTTTGGAAATGTCCGCGCCTCAACGACGTCAAAATATTTCTTCAGAGCCGCCTGAAGTTTCTGACGGCGATCGCCAAAGCCGGCGCCATTTCTTCCTGACAAAAGTTTCAGTCCACAGTCAACAAGCCAGGACTTACCCGGACTAACTACAAGAAAACATCCCTCTCGCCTCAATACCCGCGCGATCTCAACACAGCACTCCTCGATCTCCTCAACAAACTCCATGACACTAACAGAAACCACGCAGTCGAAAAACTCGGATTCGAACGGCAACCGAGCTACTGATCCTTGATAAAGTGACGCCCGAACACCACTTCGCCCCAGGGCCTCAGCGACCGCCTCGATCTCTCCATGAATATCGACACCGTAAAGCTCCTTGCAACGCTTGGCAAGTTCCGGCATTAGTATTCCGCTTCCGTAACCAATTTCAAGAAGGCGCCTAGGCGCCTCTCTCTGCAACAACCGAACTAATAGTTTGAATCGCCGTCGTGCAATGTGCCCGAGTAGGAATTGATAATTCCAATCGGCGAAATCAACAGGCCCGGTCTTTACCAGCTCCTTCTCCGGCAAGAGCTCCACCTTGGCCATTATTGCACACGACCCCCGTATCTCTAAGTGGACGCCACACCGAACCCTAACCTCAATACCACAAGCCGTTCCCCGAATATTCCCGACTTGGCTGACATCGCTTTAGGAATCTACAACACGACCAGCCTCTAGTATACAAACGGCCTGGTGGAATCATAATCGGTATGCGTAATAGCCGCCCCCTAGAAAACGCCAGTCTTCGCTCCTCCAGTTCACGGGCGCATCCGCCGCCCGGCCCACAACCACCCTTGCCCCTGTCCTTCTAAAAATCTCCATGACTCTCTCTTTCTCCTCATTGCTTGCGGCTAGGAATTGCTTAGTGTCTTCCTTATCAATCTCTGCAATAATGCGCAGGCGGGCCAGCCGCGCCCAACAATGTTCAATCGGCTCACCAATGAAGGCAACACAATCCCCATCCCGGAGGCCCATTTCCTTCAAAGCACACGCCACTTTCCACTCCATGAATGGCTGTATTTCAATAATGTGCGTTGCTTCTCCAAGGAAGCGTAGAGCACCGGAGCATGGCAAGATAACGAGCGCTGCAAGGATGACCATACTCGTCGTTACACAGGCGGCCAGGCGCGCGGATTCCTGTGAGCTAGGCAAGTTTACCAGTGCAAAAGAGGTCATCACAATAACAAGGATAAAGCCGGCCACGTAGCGCGGCTCACATTGAACAACGGCGAACATGCCGATAGCAAGGCAAGCCGGCACTAGCACATACCAGTAATCCGGAATTCCAAGGACTATGGCCGAGAGCCCCGACATCAGAAATAGAGTAATTAGGCCACCAAGAAAACAGTATTCAAGCCCCCATTCTCGGAGTAAAAATCTTTTCAGGCTTTTGATGAGGATTGCAAGATTCTGCCCCAGATCTATATGGGCCTCCGTACCATCGCGCCAGTAGGAGGGATCATACCAGGGTGGATAGGTGGCATGGATTGGCTCGGCGTATTCGTAAATCACGGGCACCTGGTTCACCTTGCGGGTTGGGTGTTTGGGAACACCGGAGTTGGCGGGCACGCCCTGCCAGTGCATGGCTGGTTGGCCGTTCACCTGGCCAGCATAGTTCAATGTCCCGGCGTCTCCGAAAGTGAATCGCTCCTTGGCGACTGAGATTGCCATAACGAACGGTCCGCTGACTGCGCAGAATGTTGCCAGGGCGACGCAGAGGCGTTTGAAGGCCACTTGAAAATGGCCGGCACGGCAGACTGCGACGAATAGAAGTACGAATGCAAACGGGAAGAAAAATGCCTTTACGAGATAGCCCGTCCCCAGTAGGACACCGAAAAATGCAAACGAGGCCGCTCCGTCATTGCCGCGACGCATACGAATTAACGCCCCGCAGGCAACATAAACAATCGCAGCAACCAGCATATCCGGCGACGTGAGGCGTATCGGGATCAGCCAGAGTGAGCCCCACATGAAAAGGGTGTAGCCAAGAATCACCAATAGGTCTTCCGAAAGAGCAAGCCGGGCCCGTTTCGCCAGGCTTGTTGAACGAAGCCGATGCGATTTGACGAGTTGCTGAATAAAGAAAGTAAATCCCGCCAGGGCACATAAATAGTTGACGTAGTTCACGAGGTGCATGACTGGGAATTCCCAGTATGGCGATGGCTGAAAGATAGCAACGGCTGCTGCTAATTCCCAGGAATAGAACGGCGACCAAAGGCCGTTTACTGCCTGCTTCCAGTCGCCGCGCAGATAGGCCTCCCCTACCTCCAAATACGATATGCCGTCAGGCATTACCACATTCCGGTAAACCCATGCATGAATAGCCCCCAAGACAATTGCTGTCGTGCACAAGATCAGAGTCAACCTGACAGGGTATCTCTGCTGCACCTCGGCGTCTTGAGGTGTGGCCTCGGGGCTCTGGCAAGGCTTGAGGCTAGGGATCATCTCTAACGGTTCTGCAGACGGCATTGTTTTCCCTGATGCCTGGTCGCCCGTAGGTTTACCGTGCACGCAGGCGAGCGAATCATTGACCTGTCGGGAGCCGATAGAGACACGCGACATCGGTCTCCGCGATAAGAGTTAGATTCGACCGAAGTTCATCGTAGAAGCCGGGCAAGGAGACAACATAGAGTTTCTCTGCAACAAAATAGCGCGCACCCTGATTAGACAACTCGCGAAGAGTCGATAGCGACTGCCTTTGCAAGGGCATGTTGAAGCCCTTGCGATGAAGCCAGTAAAACATGTATGAATTGTTGTATGCCAGGGCGTACCCGTCCCGATCTTGGCAGCTTGCCCCGGAGGCAACAATCAAGCCGGGTTCTGAAAGGCGGCCCTGGAAATGGGCAGCGGCTTGATACAATGGGTCCCGGCCCCACGGTGAGGCGTGCCAATGAATGGCGACAATTTCAGAAAAATAGCTCGCCCCTAGCCCGCACATGAGAATGCATGCGAACAAGGAGTTGCCAAGAGAATGCCTCGGTGGAGGTCCGTCATGAGAACCAAGTTTTCCCAAAAGGCCAAGTCCCCCCAGAAGTAATGCGGGAACACCAAGACCGGCAGCCCAATGCACAACCCGCTCGGAAGGCAGGCTGGTCCCCAGGTAGCCCATAACTCCGAAGAGGGTCGTCCCGCAGACGATAAGCAGGAACAACGCGGTGAGATGTCGGGGCTGCCATTGCCATTTGCGGAGCGATGCAACGCCTGTCCCGAGCAATAAAGCTGCGGGGATAACGGAGAAAATATGGTAATAGTAGGACCATTCTTTGCGCGTCGTTCTGGCCGACACGAGATAGAAAACTCCAATAGCCGCCAACCACGCCAGCTCAACCCTTAGAAGCCGTTCCCGCCAAGCCGCGATGATGCAAGCGAAGCCAACGATCGCACCGGGTAAAGTCCACACATGGGCAATCTCCTGTCGCAAGATGCCCCTAAGAAATTGTGGGTTCGTGAACAGGTCCAGGCCGACCCAATGATACTCGTTGGAAAGCCCAAGAGAATTTCCGTAAGTTAGCCAGAGGCTTCGGGCATGTGTATACCATAGTACGCCTGGGAGCAACGCACCTAGGCCGAAAAGCCAGGCCTTGGGATCGAGGAACCCGGAAAAACCGCTCCTGTGATACATGAGGATTGCGAAGAATAGACCGAGATTGGCTGCAGGAGCCTTTGCCAGAATGGCAAGCGCGGTGGCAACGAGGGCAACCCAATAATCCCGCCACAATTCCTGCTGAAGCCAACGAACGAATGCGAATACGGCCAGTACATAAAAGAGAATCATTATTCCCTCTGGCTGTACCGCTGTTGCCATTCTGATCAGCATCGGATGGAAAGCAAAAAAGGTAACGGCCGCAAGCGCACCGCCGGAGGGAAGTAAATACAAGGCAAGACGAAAGAAGATAAACATTGTTAACAGCGATGTGACCAGGACAATGACACGCCCGAATACCTCTTTGTACCCGAAGACCTGATAGAGCAAGGCCATGAGCCAGGGTTGCAGGGGGAATTCCATCTCGGCATAGCCTGGGCCGCTTCCGCGCCAGTCCACCCGCGGATAAAGGATATTCATACCTTCATCATAAAAATTGCGCGCTATACTCGCCTCATCGCATTCGCGCCACTCTGGTTGATCGATTGGCCGTGTTACATTCATGGCTCGTAAGCCCGCGCCACACAGAAACAAGGAGACAAAGAGGAGGTAAGTCTTGAAACTCATCGGCAAGCCGGAGGATAGGCTCAGTCCAAGAGTACCCTCTGCCATTCCTGGCCGGCTGAGCCTGGTCATGTCGGCAGGCAAGGTTTGTTGCAATTTCACGCAAGTACTCCTCATGGAACTGGTTTTTCGAGTAAGCGTGGATCCCTGGAAGAAGGCAGCGAAGGATGTCTGGTCATTCCCCGTAGTGAATAGAGGGGACCAAAAACGTAATAATTCTGCCATCGCAGGGCCGTGCCCGGCGCCAGGTTTGCCTCGAAAAGCAAGGACCTGGCGGCAGGAGTGCATGGGTCTACAAGCGCCTGAGGTGCACGACCGTGTTTCCAGTCATATTCACTGAGAAGTAAATATGTGCCGGGCGGGACCGCGATGACTTTCGAATACCATGGCAAGGGGATAAAGTTGAGGCCTGCCTTACTGGCTATGAAGAACAATTCCGGGCTCCCTGTTGCGTCTGCGCTCTTGGGAACAACGCCGGCCAAGCGACCCGCGACGCGCGTTGGGTCCAGGAGGTGGTAATTTGTCAAAGATTCCCGGACATGGTAGGCGTTGTAGCGAAGTCCAGGAAGCCAGCAGGCACATAGGGCCGCGCCTACTGCGAGCAAGGCGTGTTGTACAGTTTTGCGGGAACGCGCGCTTTCCAGGTAGACCAATAATGCAATAATGGGCCATACCGAAAAGCAAACGATGTAGTAGGTCTTGAACGCTGAGCCAACCAGAACCAGAATCCCTAACAGAGCGGACACAGCAAAAGCAGCTGCGATAAAAAAAACTGTGCGCTGCAAATGATCTTGCGCGGCAAAGCCGCCTTTGAGAGCCACGGCTGTTCCCAGAGGGATCAGGACCAGCACGGTGAACGAGGAGAGACCGAGAAACCAGGCTTTGAACATGACCCGGTTGCTCATGAGGACAGCCCAAAGAGATTGGGTATTGATCTCGGCACCGTAGCGAAGGCCCCAACGAAACTGTTCAAGCGCGCTGGCCGGGGATGGCATCCAGCAGGCGAGTATCAAGGCCACGGCCATCAGGCCGCCAGCCCCAAGGCAGATAAATCTTGCGAGCCCGCCCCCTTTGCCCAAGGCAGGCACCAGAAAGCAGGCAGACAAGGCGAAAAAGGCAGTAGATGGATGAAAGCCCACACTGGCCCCTAGCAAGAACCCCGCCAGAACGGCGGCGCTGTAACTACGTTTCACCGTTGCCTGGACCAGGGCAACGAATGCCCCCGCCAGGAGAAGCAAGCAGACACCCTCCATGCGACCGAACAGCACCCGGTAATGAGAGTAATCGCCGATCCATACCAGAGCCAAGATAAGGCCCGAGCGAAAGAGACCTCTGCGCAGAAGAAACGTGCACAGGAGCAAGAGCGCCAGATGCGCCGCGCAATACTGCGGAAAACGGCAGGCAAATTGATTCTCCCCAAGGAGCCAGAACGATACCAGCAGAACTCTCGGAAAGAACGGGGCATGGTAGGCCCATACGGAATCGCCGTAAGGCACGTCCGAGCGACAATTGTAATTCAGCCCCTGTCCATGAAGTGCCCGGATGGCGGGATAATAGAAAAATGGTTCATCCACGTTTGGAAATGGATAGCGGTCGAGAGTGAAAGCGTTTGCGCAGAACGACAGGAATACCGCCAGGTAGCAGCATACTCGCGCCCAGCGAGGCGAACGGGGCTGGATGCTTTCGCAAGCTGCTAGGGCGGGTGCCACAGTATCTGCGGCCAGTGGGCGCCATACCTGCCCTGGCTTAGATTCATTCGCAACGGGTTGCGGACCGCTCATGCTACGCTTCCTGGACGTGAAAGGAGCTACAGTACTGCTGCTTGATTAGGCGACCCTACGAGGTTGCTTTCCTTCGAGTCCGTCCGCCACTCCCGGAGCAATGGCCCCAGGAGATCCACATGAAGGATTTGATCCTTGCGAAGGTTGCAGCGCAGCCGCATCCTCTCGACAATTACGCCGTCGATTGCGGCGCCGACGACGATGACTTTCTTGACAGCCTGGTGTTTGACAGTCTCCGCGGCGTCCCCAATACATCCCAAGACCGGAAAGCCGCCCACGGTATTGGTCCTGTGCTGGCGGTAGGGCATGATGATTCCGACGATCTCAAAATGCTGTTCCGGAAGAGCCGACATGGCGCTGATGTAAGCGGTCAGTTCCAGACCAGTACCAATGACGAGAATTCTCTCTTTTTTCTCCGGATGCAGAGCAGGGCGCTCGGGCACATCCTCGCGCGCCAGGCGGCGGTTGGCGCGTACAGCCAGCGCGGTCATGAGGGATAAATACAGCACGCTGTCCATAGCAATGTCCATGCGGCCAACGCCTCTTATGTTGAAAAGAACTGCGCCGCCAATCAACACGGCAGAACCGACGAACGCTCCGAAGAGAAGCCTGTGCCATTCACGCAGCAGCCAGCGGCGCGTTGTCTGCCGGGAGAGCACGGGCTTGAAAAGTATCATGCCGGGCCGGATAACCGCTGCCAACACCACAAGCGTAAGCGAGGCCAAACCCCCGCCCTCGCTTGTCCAGTTACGAGCGCCATAGCGCACAGTTAGAACGGTTACCAAGCTGGCAGGTCCAATGACGAGCGCACTGAGTATGAGCCATCGGGACAGCGCCCGCGATCGTTGCACCACGAAAGTGACATACAGGTTGTAACCGGCTAGCTTGTAACCTACGAGAAGCACGCCAAATGCCATGGAATCGAGGACCAGCGCCAGGCGCCCGACATCACGATCTCCCAACAGCAACATGCCGCAGGTTATCAGTGAGCCGCTGGTGACGACACACCAGCAGAGTCTCATGAGATCGTCGGCAGTTACCGAAGTCGCCAGTGCTTTTGGGATCTTGAACGCCAGCAGACAGAGTGGCTTCATTAGCAGAGCCAGGCATGTCAGGTGGAGAACCCAGGGCGAATCGAGTCTATAGCCGAGAAGCCAGCCCGTGGCGAGAGTTGCTCCAACGCCGCTGCCCGAAAGCACCAGGAAATTGATGATCTGGAAACGCCGATTGATCATAGTCTGCCGCGTAATGGCGCCGAAAAGCGAAACCCACACGCTGCGCACAATGCAGACGATATCCCATGTCAGATGGTGGCGTCGGGCGTAGTCCATGTCGATTGCCAGCTTCGTGGGCAGAATCTTGTTGGCATAATAGTCCTCAACATCATCACACTCCGCCGGATACAATTCCGATTCATTTCGGAAACGAAGCTGGCATGGGCCAAAGATGCCCGGCTTGACGGACAGCACGACATCCCATTGAGCCGGATAGGTGTCGAGAAAGCGGGGCACCTCGGGCCGTGGACCGACCACGCTCATGTCTCCGCGGAGGACGTTGATGAGTTGCGGCAATTCATCCAGTTTGGTTCTTTCCAGGATGCGGCCGATGGCAGTCAGCCGGCCGTCGTAGCGCCGGGTGAGACAGGGACCTTGGTCGGGAAGAAGGTTGTGCATCTTCCTGAACTTCCACATCAGGAAGCGGCGGCGCTGACGGCCGACCCGAATCTGCTTGAAGAATACTGGACCCGGGCTGTCGAGTTTGATCAGGACTGCCACAATCAAGAAGACGGGCGAGAGAATGAGCAAGCCCGCCACCGCGGTTACGATATCGAACGAGCGCTTCAGCGCGCCCTGGAAGGTCGCCTGGTAAATGGTACGAAGCTCTGCAGCAGGAGTCTTGCCCGGCGCTAGCTGGATCATCGGTTGTCTCTAAATCAGAGTGCGCGAACTATGCGCGGAGAGCCTTAAGGAGCGCATGAACAACAAGATCGACATCAGCCGGCCGCATAGCGGGATAAAGGGGCAGGGTCAGCTGGCGCCGGGCCAGTGCTTCGGTGCGCGGCAATGTCTGTGCCTGGCGACGATAAGCCGTAAAGGCGTGCACCGGCGGATAGTGAATGCTTGTCTGGATGCGCGCATCGCGCAGACGGTCCATGACGACAGTGCGGTCAGACTCGGCAGGCAACAGCACAGGCATCAAATGAACCGCGGTTTGTTCAATTTCGCCGGCGCCGCGTTTCTGGAAAGGGATCTCAACAGGACTGCCGCGGAGCCCTTCGACATAGCGATAAAACAGTTCGCGCCGCCTCCTCAAGAAACCAGGCAACTGGCGAAGCTGCGCGCGTAGCAAGGCGGCGCGGATCTCGTCGAGGCGACAGTTGTAGCCGGGCACGAGCACATCATAGGAATGGGCATGCCCTTTGTGCCGCTCGAGCGTCAAGCTGGTCATGCCGTGCGAGCGCAACAGGCGCAGTTCACCTGCCAGTCCTTCATCGTCCGTCAAAAGCGCGCCGCCTTCGCCGCAGGTGATGTTCTTGTTGGAAAAGAAACTGAAGCAGCCGACCTTGCCGTGGAGTCCCAGGGCCTTGCCTTCATAAAAGGTAAAAAGTGCATGAGCGCAGTCCTCGATGACGGCGATGCTGCGTTCCGCTGCCACGCCCAGGATCGTTTCCATGCGGCAGGCAAAGCCGGCATAGTGAACCAGCATGATTGCCTTGGTGTTCGGGCTTAGCTGCCGCATCACGGAGTCCGGATCGACAGTCAGGTCATCAGGGCCAATGGCTTCACAAAAGCGAACGCGCGCCCCAAGCGTCACCGGTGCGTTGGCGGTTGCCACAAAGGTGAGAGTCGGGCATATCACCTCGTGGTCCCTGTCGATCCCAAGGGCCACGCACGCGAGTTGGAGGGCCACCGTGCAATTCGAGACGGCGATCGCATAACGAGCGCCCGAGGCTGCGCACAATTCTTCCTCCAGACGGAGGACTTCTTCTCCCATGGTAAGCCAGCCGGCGCGGAGGGGGCGCAGAACAGCGGCTTCTTCTTCCGGGCCGAAGCGGGCATCGAACAGGGGTATGGTCCAGGTGGACATGGGTCAGGAAGCCCTCACAGCCGGTTGCGGCCTGCGTACGCCGGACTTGCGCCTCTTCCTGAGGCCCGGCATGCCCGGCATCAAGCGGCGGCGATTCTCAATGAAAAGCTTGGAGGCGCCGGTGTAATCCTCCGGCCGGCCAATGTCCAGCCACAAGCCTTCGAACGGATGAGCGCGGACGGCAATACCCTCCGCAAGGCAGGTGGCCATGAGATTGTCAAAGCCGTAAACCCCGCTGTCTGGAATCAGGCGCAGCAGCTCCGGCTCGATGGCATAAATTCCCATGCTGCAGGGGAAGGACAGGACCGGCTTTTCCCGGAAGCCGATGGCCCAGTTGTTGTCATCAAGGTCGAGCACTCCCAGCGACACCGGTACGCGTTTATGGTAAACGCCCACCGACAGGCTGGCGCCGTGTAGGAGATGGCCATCCATGAATTCCCGGTAGTGGAAGTCGGTGAGGAGATCGCCGTTCATGACGAGCAAAGGTTCATCCAGGTCCTCCAATTGACTGAGTGCCCCGAGTGTACCGCGCGGCTCATCTTCCCACATGTATTCAATGCGCGCCCCCAGGCGGGCGCCATCGCCGAGGACGGCGACAATCAGATGGCCGAGGTGGCCCACCGTGATAGTGATATCACGGAAGCCGTAATGCACGAGCTGGTGAACGACGATTTCCAGGATCGGGTAGTCCACGATAGGCATGAGGGGCTTGGGCAGCACCGTCGTATAGGGATGAAGACGCGTGCCTTTGCCGCCGGCCTGAATTACAACGCGTGTCATTGCTGGTACTCTGTGGGGTGGTACATTTCGGGGTGGGAACGAACGAACGCAACACATTTCTGCAGCCCCTCTTCAAGGGTGACGCGAGGCTGCCAACTGCTGAGGCTCCGGGCGAGCCGGTTATCACTTACGAGGGCCATGACCTCGCTTTTCTGGGGCCGGATGCGGGTGGCGTCGATCTTGATGGGAACGTCGCGGCCCGTAAACGCCATGCATTTCCTGGCCAGGTCACCAATGGAGATCGCCGCGCCCGATCCCAAATTGACCGTCTTACCGACGGCCGCGTCACAGCAGCCGAGCGCGAGCAAGCCCTCGACGGTATCATCCACATAGGTCAGGTCGCGCTCCGGCTCCAGGGAGCCGAGCGTCAGATATTCGGCTCCCGAAAGAAGCTGGGACAGGATAGCGGCGACGACCGCTCGGGCGGACTGGCGCGGCCCATAGGTGTTGAAAGGCCGAACCGTTACGACAGGCAAAGCAAAACTGCAATGGTAACTCTCGGCCAGTTTATCGGCGCTAATTTTGCTCGCCGCATAGGGCGATTGCGCCACCAGAGGATGCTTCTCATCAATGGGCCGGTACTGGGCGGTGCCGTAGCTTTCGCTGGTGCTGGTATGAATTACGCGCTCCACCTTGTGTCGCCGCGCGGCTTCCAGGACGTTGACGGTGCCGGCCACGTTGGTGGCCACGTATTCGGTGGGCGCGTGATAGGAATAGGGGATGCCGATCAGAGCCGCGAGATGAAACACCACCTTTGCTCCCTCACAAGCGTGCAGGAGAAAATGGGGATCGCGGATATCGCCACGGATTATTTCGAGCCGTGTTCGTACCGGTGCAGGCAAAAACTCCAGATTGCCGGCGTCGGCACGCGCCGAATAGCGCACCATGGCCCGGACGCGAGCGCCGCCAAGCACCAGCCGCTCGACCAAATGCGAGCCGATGAACCCGCCTGCGCCGGTAACCAGCACCTGGGCACCGCTATACCAACTTGACGACGACATGAAGAGGAGCTCTTTCTCTCTCAGGCGCCAGGCTTTGCCGCCTGCCCGGAGCACACCGCGTGTTACACATGAGCGACGGTGCCGTCCTTGGTTTCCGAAGAGGGACTGACCCTGGTGAGCGAAGTGAAGGAGAGGGGAGGCTTGTTTTTCCAAACCACGAAATCCCACAATCCGCGTAGAAATCCGTAACCGTAGCCAAAATGGTAGCACCAAAACACAGCGGGCAGAATGGCCAGGAAAGCCGCTTCTGTCTGCCACGCTGTTACCAGCGACGCGGCTACGAGGCAAAGTCCGTAGAATCCCGTCAAGCCGGCTAACGTCCAGGCCGCGATCGTTGAAAAGGGCGACAGGCAAGCCAGCGTCAGCAAGAGCACGATAAACAGGCCGGGAACAACGTGTCGCACAGAGGCCGGAAGCTTGTGTTTCTGAATGACGCGCACTTTCCAGTAACCGTACTGCATGTACTGGTGAAGGAGGCCTCCTAACGATTCACGCGGCTGATACCAGCAGCGGATGCGGGGCGATTGCCAGATACGCCCGCCCAGGCGCGTCAGGCGCAGGTTAAACTCGTCGTCCTGGTTGCGGACGAGTCCCTCGTCAAAGAGACCGATGCGCGAAAAAATGTTCCTGGGCCAACAGCCGAGATACACCGTGTCCACCCATCCTTCATGGCCGGGAGCATGGCACCTGGCGCCGCCCGCGCAAAAGGGCGACTGAAAGGCCGCGGCAATCGCCCGCGAGACGTAGCGCTGGCCTCTGGCAATCCACGGGCCGCCGACGTTATCTGCGCCTGTCTCGTTCAGCACCGCCACGCACTGGCGCAGATAATCCTGAGCATAGCCGGTATGCGCATCCAGCCGAATAATGACATCACCCTGCGCCGCGCGGATGGCTCCATTTAGTCCGGCGGAAACGAAGCCGTCTGGATTATCGATGCACTGCACGCGTGCATCTTTTCTCGCTAGTTCTGCCACAATCTGCCGCGTCCCATCGGTAGACATTCCGTCAGCGATGAGCACTTCCATGCGCTCTGAAGGGTAATCCTGTCGCAGGACCATTTCCAGACAGTCCGCAATTGAATTCGCTTCATTGCGGACAGGCATGATCACGGAGATCCACGGAAGGTCCTTCAGCGGCTGATGATCTAGAGAATGCACGATTCACTCCGGGCGCAAGTAGGGCACAAGCCGTCCCTCACGCCGTGTCAACACCAGGGTTCTCTCTTCCAAGTCTGCGGGCAGTCGCTGGACAATCTTCAGATCCACATCCCCCCGTCCCGCCGTCCGTTTGATATACTCCTGGCTGCAAGCGAGGACGTTAAAGCCGTTCATGATGTATATTGAGTAATCGGGCCGTTCGCCGATAGGATTCAGCAGGAGCAATTGGCCGTTTCTGGGAAGATTCGCCAGGTAAGGCTGCAAGCTGTCGATTAGCTGCGCGGAGCGTTCTCCGTTGAGGGCCATGCTTTCGGTCTTGGTTCGAGAGGCGCTTGTTTGGCCCAGGAGGATGAGCGTGATGAACAGGCTCGCGATCGCTCTCGTCCATCCTCTACAATCGGAAACGACTGCCCAGCCTGCCGCGCAGCCTAAGAGCACGGAGACAAATGGCATAGCGTTGTACACATAGAGTTCGCTCACTCTGTTAAGGAGAGTCAAAGGAAACACGCTGAGAACCGCAAACGTGCCAAGTGTCACGGTATATAACCATGCCCTCCTCCTCCAGCCGTAGCATGCGATCAGAACACACGCGAACGCACAGCCGCTTGCGGCGACGGCCAGCATCGAATAATCACCGGCTTTGGCCGCGCAGAAGACCTCGACGCTGGACATCGGCACAAGGGCCTGCGCGGCAAAAAGCGACAGATTGCCAAGAATGTTTAGTCCCAAATGCATTTGATAACGTTGGGGGCCGAACTCGGCGGGGGATAGTTCCAACCTTGAGCGGAGGCCGAAATACAGGAACACCGTGAGCACAAAAGGAGCAGCCAATAGTATCCCCCGAGCCAACGATCCAGGTCCGGTCCAGTTTCTCACTGTGTGATACGCGATCAGAGTGAGACTTATCGGCAAAAAGGCCAGGCCCGACTCCTTGGCCAACAGGGATATGCCAAAGAGCGCCAGGCTCGCCAAGTAGCAAAGACTGGCACGTAAGGATAACGGCTTGACCGACTCATCAACTAGGAGACCGTGGAACAGCCAAAGGCTAGCGTATCCGGAAAGAGCACAAGCAAGTTGCGAAAACGTGTCGTTGCTGATAACCGCTGCGACATTGGCCTGGGAAACCAACATGAACAGAGCGCCAAAAGCGCCTTGCAATCGCGAGAAGCCTTGTTTGAGCATCCACACCATGATCAGCCAGCCCATGAGCGCATGCAGCAACACTTGCGTAAGGTGGATCGGCAAGGTCTCCTGGCCGCACAGGCGCTGGACACACAAAAGAAAGGTCGCCTCGATGGGCCGGTACGCGTATGGGTTCTGCGGATTGCGGTGGAAGAAATAATGGAAGAGACCGCCTTGAGCAGGTGTGAAATAGAACTGATAATCGTCTGAATAGTATTTGCCACGTAGTCCAGGCCAGTACTCGAAAAGCCCCACGACGATGCAGACGATCAAAGCAGCAAACAGAAAGAGCGCTGACGCCCGGCCTTGCACGGTCGGGCGCGCACTGGCCTCGCTGGGCCAGGAGGACAATGCCTCACAGGGGTAGGACTTGCCCGTCGAGCCGGTTTTGGCTCCGACGGTCGCCGTCAACGCTGCCATTTTCAATCAAAAGCTCCGAAGTTAGCAGAGATCTTCTTGCCGAAGGCCTCGACAGCCGCAGCCGCGCCCTTGCAAGGGCTGGTAGAGCGCAGGCGGAAGTCGCCAGTCGCAGGCGCTGCCAGGCGCGGGTCAGCCAGGATTTCGTGCTTGCCCGGCGCTATAGAGCCGAAGGGTTTTCCCGGAAAGTAACAGTTGTAATCGTCAAGGTTCTTCATGGGGTCGCCATATCCGGGCGCGCCGCCGCCGTTGTCGTAGTCACAATCGACGCGGTTGAAGGCAAAAATGTTATTCTCGACCGTGTTGTTTTTGCAGCCGCCGCGGAAGTAGAAGATGCCGCGCCCATTTTGCGCCACGGTGTTGTGCAGCACTTCGTTGTCGTTTCCAGCCAGAATGATGCCGCCTTCCTTGTTCCGAAAGATAACGTTTCGATAAATTTTCTGATTGTGCGGAAGACTGTAGGAGTGAATGCCGTAGCCCACGTTATCAAAGATGACGTTGCCGCGCGCCGTAATATCGTTTGCCGGGGCATAGATTCCATGATCGCGTCCATTGGTGCCGTTTCCGAAAATAACGTTCCCCTCCATGAGAATGCCGACGCCGCCATGCCCCATTTCCTTTAAGCCACAGTGGACGTGGCCGTAAACGACATTGTTGGTTGCACGGCAGCCGCGGCCTGCAGCGTCGCTCCAGGTTATGCCGTTAGCGCCATATGTTTCGGAGGTCGGCGCTTCCGGGCGCCCCCTAGGGCCTTCAATGACTAGCCCATTGATCCATACATGATGCGCGCCCTGCACCGTGATCACGGCGCCGCCGGAATGTTCCTTTACATACTCCCTCGTCGGGGTGATCTTGACGTTACCAAGATCTTCTGGGGCGCAACTGATGATAATCGGTTTACCAGGCTTCCCGGAGCGGGAGATATTGAGCGCTTCGTAATAGATGCCGGCGCGGACATAAACAATGTCGCCCGCCTGCATTCGTCCGATTGCGTTGGCAATTGTCCGAAGCGGCCGGTCCTGGCTGCCATTCCCCCGGTCATTGCCATTGGTAGCGACCCAGTAGACTTTGCCCACTGGCTGGTATGCCCAGGGTATGGTTACTGGCCTGGGTATTGTCAAGTTCTGCTCCCCATACTTGACGGTGACGACGCGTTCATCCTTCGCAAAGCTAATCTTTGGGGAAGTGCGCCGGCCAACTTCTGAACCGAAGCTTAGTGCGGCTTCGCAACCCCCTGCAAGCAGCAACAGGAGAAGGGGGATGAGCCCTTGCCAGCGTTTCTTCTTGGGTACGCTTATCATCGGATTACCAGCTCTTAAGGGAATGAGACGAAACTCTTTTCCATCACGCTTGCACAGCAGTGGCCGAGGCCAAGGTGCTGCCAGCCCGCTTGCGATCGGCGGGAAGCAAGCGGCATTTCCAGGCGCGCACCGCCTCGATAATTTCGTTCTGCTCGGCGTCCGTAAGAGCGTGGTACAGAGGTAGGCGGAGCAGGCGGTCGCTGATTTGCTCGGTGACCGGACAATCGCCGCGCTTTCCCTTAAAGCGCTGGCCCATGGTGGAAAGATGCAAGGGGAGATAGTGAAATGCGCTGGCAATGCCCCGGTCTCTCAGGTAGTCAATCAGGGATTGTCGTTTCGCGAGCGAAGGCAATAGCAAATAGAACGCATGCGCCGTGTGCTCGCAGTGGGCCGGCACCCGCGGCAGGTCCACACCCTGCGACCCGGCCCAGTCCTGCAAGTGGCTGAAGTAGCGGCTCCACAGTTCCTGTCGTCTCATTTGCACTTCTTGCCACGCCTGAAGCTGGACATGCAAAAAGGCCGCCAGCATGTCCGATGGCAGATAGCTGGAACCGGCGTCTACCCAAGTGTATTTGTCCACCTGGCCACGGAAGAAGCGGCTGCGATCCGTTCCCTTCTCCAGAATGATTTCCGCTCTTTCAAAGTAGCGCGTATCGTTGAGGAGCAGTGCCCCGCCTTCCCCGCAGGTCAAGTTCTTGGTTTCATGAAAACTCAGCGTCGCCAGGCAGCCCATGCTTCCCAGAGTACGGCCTCGGTATTTGCCGAACAAACCATGCGCGTTATCTTCGACTACGGGGATGCCGTTCCTTCTGGCAATCTCCAGGATACCGTCCATCTCACACCCTACACCAGCATAATGGACGACGACGATGGCTTGGGTCTTGGGCGTAATCAGCCGTTCCAGCTTGGTCTCATCAAGATTCAATGTGTCCGGCCGGATGTCGGCGAAAACAGGCGTGGCTCCGTGCAGAACGAAAGCGTTTGCGGTGGATACGAATGTGAACGAAGGGACGATCACCTCGTCTCCCGGCTGTATGTCCAGCAACAGCGCGGACATCTCCAGCGCGTCGGTGCAAGAAGTGGTCAAAAGCGCCTTCGGAACAGGGAGTTGGTCTTCCAGGAAGCGCTGACACTTGCGCGTGAACGGACCGTTGCCGCCGAGATGTCCTGCCTGAATGGCTTCCGCCAGGACAAGCACCTCGTCTCCCACAACGGTCGGTTTATTGAATGGGATCTTGAAGGTACTCATGGAGCCAGCTCTCCAAGGAATCGGCGTTCACAAAGCAATGAACTCATAACGCTGTCGAATTGCCGGACATGTTTCGTTAGACTAAATGCCTGCTCTACCCTAACCCGGGCTCCTTTGGCCAGACTCTCACGAAGGGGCCTGTCCAATATGATCCGCTTCAAGTTATCCGCCAGGGCCTCAACATTTTCAACGGGAACGAGCAAGCCGTATTGGGGGTCGCTAAGCACCAGCCGAATTCCTTCAATATCGTAGGCAACGATAGGTAATCCCGCCGCCATGGCTTCCAGAAGGGAAAGAGGACAGTTGTCCTTTTCGACAGACGTGTACGCCAAGATATCCAATGCCCCAAGGACTCGAGGCACGTCGCGCCTATAGCCGGCGAAAATGATCCGCTCTGCTAGCCCCAGACTGCCAGCACGCTTACGCAGATACTGTTCAAAGGCGTCGCTCTCGAATACCGCCGAGCCGACCAGCAAGAGCCTGGTCTTGGGAAGATCGTGGGCCAAGCGAGCGAAGGCCTCCAGCAAATGATGTTGGCCTTTCCATGGGGTCAAGCGTCCCACGTGGCCGATTACGATGGTATCAGCAGGAAGGCCCAGCTCCCGGCGCACAGCCGCGCCGTTCAAGCCCGGCTTGATCGCATCTGTATCACTGCCGTTATGGATGACTCTTACTCTGCCTAGCATGTTTGATGGGAGTTGTCGTGCGATTGGCTCCCCAATAACCACAACGCAGCTTGGCAGCCAGCGCGCCGCCATGGCGAAGCAACGACGAAACATGCCCCACCAGCGTTCCGAAATAAGGTCCTCGGCGTGCCATATACATGGAATCCCGCACCAGCGCGCGGCCAACGCTCCATAAAAGTGGGGGAAAAGTCCCTTTGTAACTACGAGTGCTGGTGCGAGCTTACGCAACAGGCCCACAACGCTAACCGCCGCCATCACAATCACGAGGATGTCCCACAGACATCCAAAGGGATTGGGAACTCGAACCCTGGTGCCGATCCTTATGCTCGTTGAGAAGAGCCTTGGACGTCGGTATCTAACTAATTCAATACCTTTAGCTCTGCAGATCTTGGAAAACTCTCCTTCCGCGCAGCAGGCGACGACGACGCGCCACCGCTTGGGGTCTAATCGTTGCGCGAGGCGAATCGCGTTAAATTCGACACCGGCCATCCCTGAGCTGCCTGTGAGGAAAAGAACTGTCGTCGGCGCGAGACCAGGAGACGAGCCGGCAGCGCCTGCGTTCGCCTGGGGGCCGTAGCACGCTTCCCTGGCTACAGCAGGCTGCGGAATCCGTACCTGGTATCCGGTCCTCACGACATCACCTCTGATGAAACTCTTCACGTGTCGGATGCCCCATAAATAGACCGGACGCCACGCCACAAGGCAGAACAGCCGGGCCAAGAGGCTCCCTGTCGTGTCGCGAAATAACACATTAGCCAGGGCTCCTGTCCAGTCCCAGCTCCTCCATCTCCCAGAGTTTGGCGCGTGTTAAAAAGACATAGAAGGCCATGTAGCCAGAGAGTATCAGCCCACGCCACCCTTCTCGAAAGCCCTGGAGCCATATGTAACGGTAAAGCAATGCCGCCATAGGACGGAGAAGCAAGTCATGCCAGTGAAAAGTCTTGCCATGCTTCTTCAGCTCATCTGTTTCATAGCGCGTGTAGCGGTCCAGATTACGGATCTGCCTGGTGAGGTAATCCATGCCATGATGGATAAGATCGTTGTGAAGCGTTGCAACCCTTCCCGACACTTCCATATGGGAGTGAACTTCGCGATCGCGCCAGCGCGCTCGGTCGCGGCGAAAAAGTCTGGTCTGATAATCCGGGTATATACCGCCGTGCCGCATCCAGCGGCCAAGCACGTAGTTACGCCGCGGCATCCGATACGCATCTACTTCCGCTGGCGCATCGGCAATTGCCATGCGAATCTCGCCAGCGAGCTCTGGACTGAGGATTTCATCACTGTCGATCTGAAGGACCCAGTCGTGCCGGCACTGCGGGGCTGCCCAGTTTTTCTGCTTGGCAGAATTCAGGTACTCATGCTGCAAGACCCTAGCGCCATACTCCTGACATAGCTCAAGCGTGCCGTCACTGCTGAATGAATCCACGACGAGAATCTCACCGGCCCACTTCACCGATTCCAATGTGGCGCGCACCGTATTGACACAATTGTATGTCGGCAAAAGCACTGAAAGCGCATGCTCATTCACGCTGATCTCCTCCGCTAAACGCCCGCCAGGGCCGGTGTCGGTTGTACGTACCGGACTTGCGGAGAAGCAACCGACGCGCGTCGGACGGCGTTAACAAAATTCTCGACCAGGGCCCATGAGAGCCATAGCGGAAGAATAGTCTGGGGTAAGAACTCCACGCCTTCGTAAAGCAGTATGCCGCCGACAGCAACAAAGCCAAGCAATAATGGGATCGCTAGGACCTCTAGGCTTCTGGCAGAATTCCCCTTCAGGGCCACGGCGGCAATCCGCCTCAAGGTGCTCAGATAGCCAAGAAGAAAGATCAAGGCAGCACCCAAGCCTTGATTAGCAGCGATCTGAATGAAGTCGCTGTGTACCCAGCCAGATGCGCCCCAGCCATCGCCGATGGGATTGGCGAGTGCATGCTCCCAAGCTGCCACAGCACGAGTCCACCGCTTCATGCCACTCGTGTCGGTTTCCACGGGAGCCCCTTCGATGACCCGCGCCAAGGAATAGAGGCGACGATGACCCGCCGAAGGCATAAGGTCAAAAGATAAGATAGCAATCAACACGACGGTTATGGCAAGGAGGTAGTTTCTGGTAATGAGAATGACAATCGTAAACTGAATTGCCACCAGCAGCCACATGCTGCGATAGCCGCTGATATAGATGCCGGCGAGCTGAGCCAGGCCGCCGAGTGCGATGGCGAGCCTCGAGGCGGCAGCGGGAAACCATCGCCAGAGAGCCGAGCCGACTGGGAGGAACATGACACAGCTGAACACGGCTATCGGACTACCGTAGAATGAGAAACTTGCCCGCAAAAAACCGTCGGCGTTGGAAGGATTAGGATCCGCTATAAAGCCCGGGAGGACATAGGCGATTCCAGGATAGAGATATTCGACGGCGCCCATGAGGCCAATCCACACGCACATTGCATAACAGGTGGCGATGACAGGACGCCATGCGTCTTCCTTCGCGAGAACTCGGCGGCACACCAGGAAAAGGGGCACAGCCAAGAGGAAATTGCGAAACTCGGCAATCTTGACGTCCCATGGAACCGTGTTATTGCCGAAGGGATTCCAGGCCCACGCCCAGAATGGCAGTAAAAGACACAACCAGAGGGGCAAGCGCCTCGCCTGAGCAGGCCGCTTTTCAAGACGCCGGCTTCCCGGCAAGCAGGCAGCTAGAGCCCACAGCAACAATTCTGCGGGGAGGATTCTGAAGCTTGGAGTCACAGGAAAAGTCCTGTAGCCGATGCCGAGAGTCAGAATGAACAGAACAAATCCCCCGCGCAGTTTATCTCGACTAAGGGCAAAGACAAACACACCGCCTGCAACGATGATGGCGGCTAAGACGAACCTGTAGGACGAGTCTTGCATTCTTATGTACAGGCTCAGGTTAGCATGACTTGTGAGTGAGAAGGTCCGGCAAGAACCTGCTCGTATTGGGTTGCGAGGCGCGCCCAGGAATATTGTTGTGTGACATGCGCGGCACAGCGCAGGGCTTGCCGGGCGCAACTGGGGACAGACAGCAGAAAGCCGATACCCTGAGCGAACCCTTCGGTTGTTGGTTCAACCAGGTGCACGGGGCCATGCCGAGCGCCTTCCCCTGGCCCGGTACCGTCACATTCAGGGAGCTCGGAACCAACAAGCTTTTCAAACTCCTGGAGAAGCTCTCGCAGGCCTCCGACTCTGCTGGCCAGAACCCGTTTGCCGGCGGCCAGCGCTTCCAGGGCAACAATGCCAAACGGCTCCGAACGCGAAGGGATAACAAGACCCTTGGCGCCATTGAGAAGTCTAACTACATCTCTGGGGGAGGCCTTGCCGTGAAAATGCACCCGATGCTGAATCTTCAAGTCCCGCGCCTGGGCCTCGAGGTTGTTCCGCTCTTCTCCTTCGCCGGCGATTACGACATCTGTGTCGGGGGCGGCGTCTGCGACACGGGCAAAGGCTTGAAGCAGAATGTCAAAGCCCTTTTTGCGCGTGAGGCGGCCTAGTGCCAGCACGTAGGGACGCGCGCGTTGGTAGGGCGTCTTATCAGTGAAGCGCTCGATGTCCACCCCATTATGAATCGCCAGGCCGCGTTGCATGGCGGACGGCTCGAGTTTGCCTGCCTGCCTCAAGAGATAAAGGGAGCAAGCCGTGACGGCATCCGCTTCGCGCAGAATACGCCGCAAGCGGACGCCGTGACTGCGATGGCGCTTGTCGGCGCTGGACTCGAAGAGACGTTCCACTTCATGTCCATGCAAGGAGACGACTAGCCGAAAAGGAAACCGGCGGCGCATGCCCAAAATAAACGGGATCTGGCATTCCGGAAAATGAAGGTTCACGACATCCGGCTGAAATTCCCGGAACAGTCTTGTTAACTTCGACATGGTATGCGGGTAATAACAAACGGATGCCAGGCCCAGGTCGAGGCGAGCGCGCTTGAAGTGCTCCAATGAGGGAATAAGGAAAAGCCATCGCTCTATGTGCACGCCGTCTCTTACCTCTATTTCCGGAAGACTACGCGGGTAACGATTTGTCAGCACCTGCACCTCGTGGCCCTGGCGGCAAAGATGGCAGGCCAGGGTGTGCACTACAGTTTGCAATCCGCCGAGCACGGGAGCATAAGACGCCGACATTAGCAAAATGCGCATTGCTTTCACTTCTCAATGCTTGATGTCAAGCCGACAGGAGCCGCTTTCTTCAAAAGAGTCTTCGGACCGGCCGTCGCCGCCAGGCACGCGCGGAGTCGACAATGATTTTCTTTCGCCTCGCCGTACACCTGGAGCATGCGCCGCACTAGCTTTGCGGCCGTGAAACAGGAGCGAACCCTTGCCTGGCCCGCTTCTCCCAGGCGCTGGCGCAGGGGTGCATTGCGCAGCAGGCGCACGATAGCCTCTGCTAATTGGTCCGACCGCCCCGGCGGAACCAGGAGGCCTGTCTGAGGATCCTCGACTATTTCAGGAAGACCGCCGGCTGACGAGGCAACGACTGGTAGTCCAAAAGCCATGGCTTCGAGGCACGAAATTCCGAACGACTCGTAAAAGGAGGGCATCACAAATACGTTTGCACGTCTGTACAAGTCCATCAGCTTCTGGCCGGAAACGTGCCCCAACCACGTGATAGGTGCATCCTGTAATGTTGCCGTTTCTTCCAGGCCCCAATAAGCAGGCTTTTCCGCCATCTGCCACGGCCCCGCGAGGACAAATCGTACGTCGGGGACTTGCGCCTGCACCAAGCGGATCGCTTCCAATAGGGGGCGTGTTCCCTTCACAGGTCCCAATCTGCCGACATAGAGCACGATGGGGACAGAGCGTACTACTTCCGGGTGTGCCTGGTCACGTTCTGCCTCGGTGAGAATCTCGGCCGCTATTGGATTGGGAACAACCTGAACCCTCTCAGCCGGCCAGTTCATTTCCTTGAGTACTTCTGCAGCCTGAAAGCGACTTGGCGCCGTCAAGGCCTGGGCATGCCGCCAGGTTGACCGCTCAAGCCTGTGGCTGCAGCGCGAACCAAAACCGAGAGGTTGGCCCGTGTATTTCCGAAAGGTGTAGTCGCTGCCATGCAGCCGAATGACCAGCGGTGCGGTCGAGATCCTGGCGAGGAATAGTGCGCCCAGTTCCGCGCTTTCGATAACGTCGATTGGATCTTGAGTGATCGCCCGCCGCATTTGCCGTAAGAAGCCAAAGGACCATTCAATTTGTCGCACAGGCAGGGTCGCAAGCGTACCGAGTACCGGGACCTTGGAGACATACCAGTGAGTATTCGGAAGCCTAGTCCGGATTACACGCACTCTTTCTCTGGATCGAGTATCCACGTGCGCCATGTTCGACTTCGTTATCACCGTGACCGCATGACCGGCCGTCACGAGCGGCGGAATAATCGCGCGCAAATACGCGGCTATCCCGCCTCCCGCAGCGGTCTCGAAGGGTGATTCCAGCGTTACAAAGCCGATGTGCATGACCTATCCTTGCGGGCTCCGGACTACTTGCTGAGGCGAAATAGCTCGTGCAGAGACTCGCACAGGCCGGCGGCTTCGCGCCACCTGTGCCCGCGCACGACGTCTGGCGGGCCGTCGGGCAACAAATACTAGTTCCGCTTGGGCCCCGTCTGCCAGGGGCATTGCGATCTGCTTGGACCAACTTCCGAGAAAGCGACCTAGCCAATGCTTGAGAGTCAAAGTCCCCGGCGAAGTTGGCGGCATGATTGACACGTCAACAAACCCATACCTGCGTAAGAGGTTATTCAAACGGATGACTGTCCCTCCCTGGCGACGCCCCACAGCAAGGCGTCCGCAGAATACGCCTCCTATTTCGAGAACCCGAAACACTTCGTCAAGCACCTTATCAAGTCCGTCTTCGCTCAAGGAGAGCTTCCAGGCAGTCACAAGCGCAACACTACAATGGTCGAGAGGTATGTGCAGGAGATTCGCATTGAAGCGCTCTTGGCCGACTTCCGGTGCTGTGCCATTCGCTGCGCTGGCGCCAATTGGCAGCAAGCCACAACACGGCTCCGCACCGAGTTCAATGCTGGGGCCGTCGGTTTGCGGCATGATTTGCCTGGGATCTTTCGGTCGAAGTGAGGCCACGAAAATACGGAGGCCTCGAATCCTCGGTTTTGACTGAATCTGCTGGAGCGGAAGGTGCATAGGCTGGATTCCCGTCTCCACCAGTCTTTGGGCGTATCCTGCCGGGATCGACCAGAACCGTTCTGCCGGCGATGTTTTGCCCACTCTCCTGGCGTAGGCCTCGAGCCGCGTCCGTAACAGGGTTATGGAATTCCCGAGCCCCGGAAGCTGCGATCTGTACTGAACGATTGCTTTCAGTTTGCGGTCGACGGAGATTTGGCACTCTTCTTTTAGCCAGAGATTGAGTGTTTCAGATACCGCGTATTGCTCTGCATAAGGCCAATCCTCATAGAAGCGTCCGTCGGTGCGTTCGGCCTGCAATTCCAAGCCGACCTGTCGGAGCAGTTGATGATCGACGTGGGCGCCCAAGGCGAGGGGGAAATAGATTGCTGTATCCTTCTCCTGGCTCGCGAGGAAGTCCTTTATTCTCTGTTTCAGTGTGCTGACCAACTGGACATCCTCGGGTGGCGGCACACCTTTTAGCTCCTCGTAGCTGCCGCAGAGGCATCGACCGGAGGCGTCACATCGATAAGCTGCCTCCTGAATGTCCCAGTGTTCAATGTGCTCGACGCCAAGAGCCTGCATGGCGTTGACATCTTCCTCGATCCGTTGTTTCGATGAGAGTTCGAGCTGCCATTTTTTATGGAGGTGCCGTGCGAAGGCCGAGGGGCGTGGTTCATCCAGTTGTCCCGAAAATACGGTTACGACAGTAACGCGGCCGCCTTTGCTGCGCAAGCGGTGAATCAATCCACCGCACGACAGGGCAACATCATCAAAATGGGGAGAGAAGAAAACGTGGTTGGTCGCTTCATTAGCATCCAGCTGCCGTTCACTGGACCAGCGATACAAACGCAAGTTCTGATCAAGGTGCGCTTGGACATCAAACAATTGGATGGCGCGGCGACGGCCATTGTCGGCTATCCTGCGCCTTAAGTCCGGTTTTTCGAGGAGCAGCGCAATTCGTTCCGCCAGAGCATGGGAATCCCCGGCTGGGGCCAGGAGCCCGGACGAGCCGTTCACAACGACCTCCGCCAATCCGCCCGCGCGAGTCGCAACGACGGGCACGCCAAGTGCCATGGGCTCGAGTGCGGCCATCCCAAATGTCTCGTAAAAGGAGGGCAAGACACTGAGGGTGGCTCTTTGGTACCAGGCAGGAATCTCGCTTGGCGATACTTCTCCCACCAGGTGCACACGGCTGGGAGCGCCTGTTGCGTTCCGCATCATGGCTAGCTCTTCCGCGGGCAAGGAGGGATGTCTGGCGCCAACAAGCACAAACTGCACGTTCGGAAAGCGCCGCAGAACTTCTGGCACTGCCTCGAGCAGTATGCGGATGCCTTTGTTGAGTTCCAGACGTCCTACGTAGAGCACCACTGGGTCCTCAGAAGACAGGCCGGGAATAGAAGCCATTGCCTGGACTGAGGCTTCGGTGCCAGCCAGCAATCGTGTTGTCGAAATCGTATTGGGGATGATGGTCATTGGCGGACGATCTGCTCCCAATTCCTCGGCAATGACGGCTGAATGAGCATGACTTGGGGCGATCAGTAAGCGGGCCCGCCGTATGCCCAAACGCTGCACTACTCTGCTCAGGCGAAGACCGAGGGAAATGGCGGGACCGGGAGTATGCTTGTGGAATGTATAGCGTTCTCCATGCAGGCGAATGATCGATGGAATATCCTTCAAGCCGCGAACCGTGCAGATCATGGCCGTCTCCGTGCCCTCGATAACGTCAATCGGATGAGCCGAGTGGATCACGCTGATCCGGTGGCTGGTAGCTGAGGACCGTTCCAGTTCCCGAACCGCAGGGGCCAGCGCCTTACCAAGAAGCGGAATTTTCGACAAGTACCAATGAAAATTTCCCCCCGAAACAAGGTAGACGCGAATTCCATGATCGATCAGCTCATTTTCTTCGCCACGCCGCACCAGGGCGACGACGCTGACGCTATGTCCGGCATTGACCAATGCCTGGCCCAAGGTTCGAACTTGATTGGCAACCCCGCCGCCGCCTTTTCCAGGCATCGGGTAGTCAATCGCGTTAAAACAGATATGCATGTTATTCGGCTTTAGGGAACCCGACGTCAGAGTGGAGGCCTAACGCATCATTCCCCCGGCAAGTAGAACATGTGAGCGCAGTCGTCCAGCACGCTGCGCCAGCGCCAGGGCATGCTCAAGACTGCCGCGTCCATCCAACCAGGCCAGAGCAAGACAGGAACGCATGGCGAACGAGATCATCCTACGGAGATCATAAAATCCTTGACGAACGTAGAAACCGCGCGATTTCTTGATATGGGAATCAATCAACGGCTGGGACGCTCCGTCCCAGAAAAGGCGGGACCAGAGCCAGCGACGGGAGCGTCTTGAGGGCGGCACGGCGTGCAAAACGGCGGCCTGGCCGGCATAGTACACGGGCAAGCCCTGGAAGCGAATTCTCTCGACAATGTCAGCCTCTTCACCAGACAAAAGAACGTTGCCTCTGCGCCCCAGATGTGGATTAAATCCGCCAAGCTGGGTTAATATGTCCCGACGAAAAGCAATGTTTGCGCCTACCAGATATTGTTTTTCGGTGAGAACAAAATCTCCGTCGCCATAATCAAGGTAAGTGTAGAGGGAGTAGAATTTCTCCGGCAGCCAGGCCGGGGCGGCTTGGCCCCAATCCAACCTCACGCGACCTCCTACACAGGCGGGAGGCGGCCGGAGTTTTTTGAAGGCGCTTAACAAATTTTGCAGCCAGGCTGGTTCGGCACGCGCGTCATCATCGAGGTAAGCAAGGTAGGGCGCCCGGCTGGCAGCCAGTCCGGCGTTGCGTGCCCAGGAAAGCCCGAGCTTTTCCTCACGAACATAGCGCAAGTTGGGTAGCCGTTCGGCGAAGGCTTGCGTCAATGCCGCCGTTCCATCCGACGAAGCGTTATCGACTACCAAGATTTCGAAGTCCCGGGATGCCAGGGACTGGGCGGCAAGGCTTTCCAGGGCCAGCTTCAAGTAATCGGCCCGGTTATGCGTGCAGAGGATGGCCGAGATCTGTGGCTCAGTTGCCGGCATCGTTTCTCCCGTTGGCCAGGTTCTCGTAGATGGCCAGCATTCTCGGCACGACGCGATCGACGCTATAGAGCTTCTCCGCCCGCGCGCGCGATGCACTGCCCATGCGCTCACGCAGGACCGGGTCGCTCAAAATCGAGCTCAGCGCGTCGGCCAAGGCAGCTGGGTTGTGCGGAGGGACAAGAACCCCGTTCACGCCGTTTTCGATAAGTTCGGGAAAACCGCCCCTGCGCGTCGCCACCACCGGCATGCCGCAGGCCATGGCTTCCAGCAAAGCGTAAGGAAAGTTCTCCCAGATCGATGGCAGTACGCAAATGTCCGCTTGACGATAGCGCTCAACCAGCTGGTCGCGGTCCACGCGCTCGAAGTGGAGCCGGTGGTGTTGCTCGGCAGGCGCCGCTTCCAGGAGCCGCGCACGCCAGGATCGGCCGGACGAATCCTGACCGTCGCTGCCGACGAAACGAAAGGAGCTTTGCGGGCATTGCTGCAATACTATCGGGACCGCTTGCACGAGGGTTGAAATTCCCTTGCGTAACTCCAACCTGCCTACGACGAGGACTTCGCCGGTATGCTGCCTGGTTCCTGGAGAATAAGCCGTGGTGTCGACGGGATTGGGCACGACGCGGACCGAACTCTGTCCCAGGGCAAGCCACGTCCCGGTGAGATCGACCACCGCTTGGCTGGGCGCCGTCAACAAGTCCGCCGAGCGCATGGCCAACGCTTCGGTGGCATAGGACAGCCGCTGCCGGCCGCGCGGCTGGATGCGGTTCAGGCGATCGACAAAGATCTGCGCCGTGTGCAAACGCACCACCAACTTGGGCCGGTTTCGCAACAAGGGAACAAAAAGGCTGTCCGCGCGGCACTCCGCCGCTTCGACGACATCAATGGGAAAGCGCGCGTGAATCTCGGTCAATTTGCGGGCGGCCTTCCAGGCGAACCCCGGCCAAATGCGGTTTAAGCGCCACAGGCCGCGCCAGCGACTCCAATCCGGCCCGGGCAGGACGCGGTACACCTGGATGCCTCCCTGATTGCTGACTGATTCGCGCTCGCTGGACGCGCTCACGACGGTCACGCGGTGGCCCGCCCGCACTAGGCCGTGGGCCATCTCATGCGTGTAGGCGCCAATGCCGCCCCAGCCCGTCTCGGTGGGATATTCCTGAGAAACAAAGCAAATATGCATTGAACGCATGGAGAGATTACAGCGAGCGTTCCACTTACTGCCTGGAACGTCCCACCAAGATAAAAGTCAGTTGCGAGTCGCGCGGCGCCGTCAGTGGTGCGATGATGAAATCGCCCGGCACCGCCTGTGCCAGCGCGCTCGCCATGGGTTTAAGGTCCCACCGATCCTTCTTGAGCAGCCCGCGCAGCCAGTTCTCGGCGGCCAGGAATTTGCTGAAACGATTCACACGGGCAATGCGGTCAACCTCGCGCACGAGGCTCAAGTGCCGCAGGTAGGCATCTGAATGAGACTGGTAATACTGTTCGTCGATACGGAAGAAATCAGCAAAGACCTTGGCGAATTCGGCAAAGCTCATCTCGGAGAGATGATAGGGATTCGCCGTGCCATTCTTTCCTCGAAAGTCGCGGTTCGGCGTCGAACAGACAAACAGGCCGCCCGGCCGGAGCACGCCATGCACGGCCTCGATGAAGCGGCGCGGATCCGGCACATGCTCGATTGTCTCGAAGCTCACGGCGCCGTCGAAAACGCGTCCCAGTTCGTGAAGGTCCTCCGCGCGGCAATTCACGAAGTCGACGCCGGGGCGCACATAATGCTGCCGGGCATAATCCACCGCTTCCGCGGCGACGTCAACGCCCGTTACTGTTTTGCCGCCGCCATCAGCCAAAATAGCGCTGCCGTAGCCGATGCCGCAGGCGACGTCCAGCACGTCCAGACCACGAAACCGAGGAGCAAAGAACTCGTAGCGTTGCTCGTGCTCGTAGTGGTACTGGTCCCATTCCTGCGTGCCGGGAACAAGCCTCTCCGGTATCAACCCTGGACTCCCACGCACTCTAAAGCCTCAGTCTGCCACGAGCACCGCGGACGCACGATCCCGGCCCATGGGCCGACATAGTCCCCACGCGTGCTGCCATCGTCATGGACCTTGAAGGAGATTGCCTTCTCCGCGGCTGCCCGCACGCGGCGCATGTCGTGAACCACCAGCGCATCCACAGAATATTCGCCATCGTTCAAGATGTGCCCTGGAAGCGTGCACGCCGCAACGTAGCCCCCGCGGGCAAAGGCGCGCTTTCCCCAGGCGCGCTCTTCATAATTGGCCGTGCTGAACACCGCGGTCCCAAAGGCATTCTTGACAATAAAAACGGGATTGAGCCGAGCGTCATCATCGAGCACGGCGAACTCAACCACTATTTTGACCGGCTCGGGAAGCGCAAAGGAGTCTGTTTCTGTCTGGTCTTCCTTGCAAACACGCAAGGCGGTGATTCTTACCAGGTCGTCGCCCGGCGCCGCCAGCAGATCCCAGCTAACGCCGGAACACGCCGAGGCGCCTTGTTGAATGTAAGAGGCGATCACGTCGTCTGCGGGACCCATCATCTTTACGCGGCCCTGGTCCAGTAAGAGGACGCTGCCGCACAAAACAGAGACGTTCGTCATATCGTGGCTGACAAACAAGACCGTACGGCCCTCGTTGGCCACGGAATTCATTTTGCGAATACATTTCTTCTGGAAGGAGGCGTCGCCCACGGCGAGGACCTCATCGACCAGGATGATTTCCGGCTCCAGGTGGGCCGCGACGGCAAAGGCAAGCCGCAGGTACATGCCGCTCGAATAGTGCTTGACCGGGGTGTCGATGAAGCGCTCGACTTCGGCGAACTCGACAATGGCGGCGAAGTTACGCTGAATTTCGGCGCGCTTCATGCCGAGAATGGCGCCGTTGAGGTAGACATTCTCGCGCCCGGACAGCTCCGGGTGGAAGCCGGTCCCTACTTCCAGAAGCGAGCCGACGCGACCGTAGACATCGGCCGCGCCCGCCGAAGGTTCGGTGATGCGCGAAAGGATTTTGAGCAAGGTGCTCTTGCCGGCGCCATTGCGGCCGATGACGCCGACCACTTCACCGCGCTTGACCTCGAAGGAGACATCCCTCAAAGCCCAAAAGGCTTCCTGTTCGATGGCCGGGTTTGCTCGCCGGGCCAGCCGCGACCGGACGGCGCGGACAGGGCCGAGCATTTTCTGCGTGAGCGTCTCGCGCAGGGTGCGATAAGACGCCGGCTTGCCGCCGATGCGGTACTTCTTGCCCAGGTTTTGCACGCGCACAGCCAGTTCGGTCACAGCATTACCTAAAGGACATCGGCAAAAGTCTTTTCCATGCGCCGGAAATAAAAAGCGCCACTGATGAGCAGGAATGTGGCAGCCCCTGCCGAGACGCCGATGAGCGGCCCCGGAGCCGTTTCTGTACCCAGCAGTGCCCAGCGAAATCCTTCCACGACGCCGGCCATCGGGTTCAAACCGTAAAGCGTCCGCCAGGGCTCCGGCAGCAGGCTGCTGGGATAGGCAACGGGTGTCGCGAAGAGCCAAACCTGGGTCAGAAAAGGCACGACGTAGCGGACGTCACGAAACTGGACATTGAGCGCGGCCAACCAAAGCCCTACGCCAAGCGCCGTAACGACGGCAAGCAGCAGGAATAGCGGCAGCCACAGGGACTGAAGCGTCGGCGCGATGCCATGGTAGGCCATCATGCCCAGGAGCACGGCAAAGGCCAGACAGAAATCCACGCCCTCCGACAACACGGTCGCGATCGGGATCGTGAGCCGGGGGAAATAAACTTTCTTAACCAGGTTGGCGCTGCCGACCAGGCTATTGGCGGACTGGTTAAGACCGTTGGCAAAGAATATCCAGGGCACCAGGGCGGTAAAGGCAAAGACGGAGTAAGGCAGCCCATCGGAAGGAATTTTAGCGAGCCGTCCGAAGAAAAGACTGAAGATGAGCATCGTGAAAAACGGTTGAATGATCGCCCACGCTGCCCCCAAAGCCGTCTGCTTGTAGCGCACCTTCACGTCACGCCAGGTCAGGAAGTAAAGGAGTTCTCTATAGCTCCATAGTTCACTCAGTTTGAGCGAGACCCAACCGTGCGAGGGGCGGATGCGAATGAGCGGACGTGGCGCGGGCGCCGGAGCTTCAGGCAAAGGCTCTGGGACCGCTATGACCAATTCTTTCTGGCTCAAAGCGTTCATACTAGGAATGGCAGAAACTTCGAAGGAACAAGCCTGGCAGTAGCTGGTCGGTGGTGGAGGGAGAGGGATGGCGAGAAACGATTCGCAGGCTTTCGCGATAAGTAGGCGCAGACTCCGTCCCCGTCGGTTGCGTTAGCCACGCAAGCCGAAGCCGCGTCGTCGAGCCTTCCACTAGCTCAAGAATCAGGAAGCCGCCGTTCCTGCGGCTGCTGCTTCAACGGCGAGAAGAGGAGCGAATGCGAATCAGACCTCAACTTCTGCGCGAGTCTTAGATTCGACTAGACGTTTGCAAATCGCGTACCACCTCGTCCGGCCCGTAGGTGTTCTGGCCGCAAACCGCGCTTTCAACAGGGTTTATAGTTCATATGTGCATATCGTTAAGCCGAAGTATCCGTGACCCGCGTTAATTTCGGCTTACAGAAGAGATGTAGGCGTTAACGGCGCCTAACGGAATTCACGCTCAAACAAAAAACCCCGCCCCTTCTGCAGGGGCGGGGTCCGAGTTTCTGTTAACACTCTCTACAACAAGCTAGGCGCAAACGGGCGCGCGCTTCAGCCGTCGCCAGCCCAGGGCGGCGCCCAGACCAAGGAAACAGCTTCCAAAGAGAACCAGGGAAGCCGGCTCCGGATTCGGGGCAAAGCCGCTGAGCGTGGCGGTCGAGCTATCAATCAGGTTGATGTTGCCCGAGGTCAACTTGGTCGCGTCGGTGCGCACGATCAAGACGTAACTCGTGGCGCCTGCACCGGCGAACTGTGTGGCATCAAAGTTGAAGCCCACAACATTGCCGTGGTCTGCCGCCATAGAACTGCGATCCGCGCCGCCGCTGGATCCGCTCACCGGCGTGACATTCTGGTTGCCCGTGGTAAACAAAGGTTCGGAACCAGAATTGGGCGCGCCGGTAAGGGACTGGACCGCGCTCACGTTCGTCGAAAAGCCGGCGAAGCCGCTAGCCGACAACCGTGCCAGGTCGCCCTGGGCAAGCTGCACCTGATAGACGAAATCAAGGCCGCCCGTGGCGCTGTCCTTGACCACAATTTCTCTGGCATATCCGTTCGCGTAGTTCATCACTCCGGTGTCCGCCACAATATTGCCGGACACACCCGAAATAGTATTCGAGTCAGGATTGACCCGATGACCAGGAGTGAGATCAGTTGCCTTTACATTTGCGGACGTCGCCATCAAAACGAGCATGGCGCTCGCGGCGACAATCCCGTTACGTACTCGCATAGAGTAAATTCCTTTCCCGCTCGTTATGAATTAGAAAAAAGCAATACTGGGATCAAGACTGCGAGCGGGGAGGCCGGAATAAGCCACAGGCAGAAAGTATTGTATGGATATGATCTTTCTTCACAGCCAATTGGAAGGAACAGGAGGCATTGACGACATTCACAACGGCAAAAATGCCCAGTTGTTGGGGACCCGAAGCATGGGATGATCCCGAGCCAGTTGTCGAAGCATTATGGTTTTGAGGCTGATTGGCCGATGGCTGACCGAAGAACTTCGAAAGTCTTACCGCGAGGGAATCCCTCTGCCGGTCGGTATTGGATTCACTGGCCCCGTAGTCGCCCCCATTCATCGCAGCGAAAGTGCCGACAGAAAGCAGCGTTACCGAGTCCTCAGGTCCTCGCAGCCGCGTTTGCTCAGCAGCCCAGGGATTGAGAAATCCCAATATCCATGCCCCGCCACCCGGCGGCATAGCAGTTTGATTGGGCTCAGACGTAGTCCTGGCTTGCGCAGGAAGCATGGCAGCGCCGCCCTTGGAGGGAATCCCCAAGGACGCCGCCAGGCATAGCAGACCGGCAAGGGAATGGATTATGGCGTTGCGCATCGCTAAAAACCGACTTTGACGACCGTTAGACTGCGCACACTAGCTACGCATGTCCAAATCAAACGTCTAGATGGTACCGGCAGGAAAGTCCGTGTCAAGCAAAAACTGCTCTTCTGCACGATTTTGGGTAGGCAGCTGCAAAATGGGTGGAAAAATGGTAGCCTCCAGGCTTTGGGCGGCGAGTCCTGGAAATTGCTCCCGCCTTTTTCTTTCAGGGAGGCCGTCATGACTGAATTGAAGCTCACACCCGAA